>LNFM01000629.1_pt1 | contig 91900 bp, 75 predicted proteins | sample 596031 | NCBI WGS metagenome assembly LNFM01 (sample SAMN04254537, study PRJNA301005) | activated carbon metagenome | isolation source: dual media filters at the Ann Arbor, Michigan drinking water treatment plant | place: USA: Ann Arbor | reverse complement strand
GGGCCGACATCGGAGGTGCCGGAGATCGGTGCATTGGCGACGTTGCTGCTGTTCACATCATCCAGGCTGACGGTGACGTTGGCCGCGGTGTCGACGGTGTAGTCACGGTCGGTTTCTGCCGTAGCAGTGTTGCCGAAGGCATCCGTGACGCTGACGCTGGCTTCAATCTGGGTGTTGTCGCGCAGGTCGCCGGTGCCGACATTGATGGCAAAGCCCAGCGTGCCGTCAGCCCGCTCGATTACGAGGCCTTCATAGCTGCTGCCGCCCAGGGTCAGGGTGACGGTGTCACCGACCTTGGCGTCGCCGCCGACGGTGCCGGTGATTTGGACTTGGTCACCACGCAGCTCGTTGGCGTTCAACACGCCGTCAGCAGTGACCGGATCAATGGTGATGCTGGCTTCGGCTGCAGTGTCGATGCTGTACGGCCGTTCGGCCGCTGCGGTGGCGGTGTTGCCAGCTGCATCCGTGACGCTGACGCTTGCTTCAATCTGAGTGTTGTCGCGAAGGTCACCGGTACCGACATTGATGGCAAAGCCCAACGTGCCGTCATCGCGCTCGAACACTTGGCCTTCGTAGCTGCTGCCGCCCAGTGTCAGGGTGACGGTGTCACCGACCTTGGCGTCGCCGCCCACGGTGCCGGTAATTTCGACTTGGTCGCCACGCAGCTCGTCGGCGTTCAACACACCGTCAGCGGTGACCGGATCAATGGTAATGCTGGCCTCGGCGGCGGTGTCGATGCTGTACGGGCGTTCGGCCGCTGCGGTGGCGGTGTTGCCAGCCGCATCAGCGACGCTGATGCTGGCTTGGATCTGAGTGTTGTCGCGCAGGTCGCCGGTGCCAACGTTAATAGTAAAGCCCAGGGTGCCGTCTGGGCGTGCAATCACCGGGCCGCTGTAGGTAGAGCTGCCCAGTGTTAGGGTGACGATGTCGCCGACAGCCGCATCTCCCCCAACGGTGCCGGTGATTTGTACTTGGTCGCCGCGCAGCTCGTTGGCATTGAGCACGTCGTCGGCTGTAATCGGGTCCAGGGTGATGGTCACCACCGGCGGCGTGGTATCGACTGCTGCTGCCTGTTGCAACAGCGGGGTGCGATCCTCTTCAACCTCGCCGGTTGGCGTGTCCAGACCTTCTGTCGGGAAACCTATATTCGGGTCAACACGCTCGCCCGTCTCATCCAGCATGACAAAGCTATGGCCGCCGCCCGCTGCGCCACCTGTGCCGCCGGCACCCGGGCCTGCAGCGGTGGGTTCGAGTTCTGCGGTTGGGTCGAGACCGGCTGCAATCGCCTGTTCAAGCTCGGAAACCGGCTCGCGCTCAGCTGCTTGCTCAGCGGTGTCACCCGCTTGCCAGGTGCCGTTGCTGCCGAGTTGTTGGGTGTCGCCGTTGGCCAGTTCCAAGGTGACCGAGGCGCCGCCTTCGGTCACGACCTGCTCGCCCTGCACGATACGCTCGCCCTCAAACACTTGGCGTTTGACGCCGTCGATGGAAATAACGAAAACTTGGCCGATCAAGCTCTTGATAACAGCGACGACATTGCTCATGCATGGCTCCAAAATGTGACTTGCGAAGGCTCCTGGCGATTCGCAATGAGTCGACTGTCAAAAAAGTAGTCGACGGTAATTTGTCAGTATTTTGGCGTGAATTCCAAGCTATTTTTTAAGCCGTCGCCAATCTATTGACCTGTTGGTCGCGATCATACACACTCGATCCCGCTGATGTCACTTTGATATTGATCACATTATTTTTGTGAAACCTGTCACGTGATGCAGTGGCTCAATGACCCCTGTTTATAAGTGGTTTCGCCTTCCCTCTGGTGCCGAAGTCCTCGCTCGAAAGGAATCTTTACTGCCATGCGTCTCTTCTCTGTGTTGCCCCTTGCTCTTGCGATTTCCTTCTCTGTTCAGGCCCAGACGCTTAGCGAGGCCATGCAGAGTGCCCTTGATGTACACCCCGAGGTGCGCGCCGGCGTCAATGCGCGCCTGGCGGTCGAGGAACAGCTCAATGCCGCCAAAGGCGGTTATCTTCCGCGTGTCGACGCCCTGGCCGGTTATGGCCGCGAAGGCACTGACAACACCACCACCCGCGCGCGCGGCGACCACGGTTACAAGACCCTGAATCGAGGCGAGTCATCGCTGCGTCTGCAGCAGATGCTGTTCGACGGCTTTGCCACCAGTGGCGAAGTGGCGCGCCAGCGCGCGACCGTTAACGCACGGGCCTATGAGCTGCTGGGCACCTCGGAAAGCACAGCGCTGAATGTGGCCGAAGTCTACCTGGAAGTGCTCAAGCGTCAGGCCATGGTCCGTCTTGCCGAGGACAACCTGCGCAGCCACGAGCGTATCTATGACCAGATCACCCTGCGCAGCGAGCGCGGCGTCGGTCGTATGGCAGACCTCGATCAGGCAGAGGCCCGTTTGGCTCAGGCGCGTAACAACCTGATCACCGAGCAGACCAACCTGGCTGACGCCCGTGTCAACTACTTCAGCGTGGTAGGTAGTGATCCGGTCGAGCTGAGCCTGCCTCAGGGCCTCGCTGGCCGTCTGCCGGAAAGCCTGCCGGCAGCCCGCAACGAGTTACTGGCCAACAACCCCTTCCTGAGCTCGGCTGAAGCGGATGTTAAGGCCACCGAAGCGCAGTACAGCGCCGCCAAGTCATCCTTCTACCCGCGCTTCGATGCCGAGCTGTCGACAGGTGTCGATAACAACCTGGATGGCGTTCAGGGGCACAGCAATGAATGGCAGGCCATGGTGCGCATGCGCTACAACCTGTTTGCCGGTGGCAGCAACTCAGCCGAGCTGCGCTCGCGCTCGCACCAGGTCAACCAGGCCATGGACATTCGCAACAACGCACTGCGCGTGCTGAATGAAGACCTGGGCCTGGCCTGGAACGCGCTGGAAAACGCGCGTCAGCAGCTGCCGATTGCCCAGCAGTATGTCGACTACAGCAGCCGCGTTCGCGAGTCTTACCAGAAGCAATTTGGCCTGGGTGAGCGCACCTTGCTGGACCTGCTCGACAGCGAGAACGAATTGTTCACCGCTGCTCGCCGTCTGGAGGAGGTTCGTTACACCGAGCTGTTTACTCAGTACCGGATCAAGGCCACCATGGGCTCATTGCTGCAGAGTCAGGGCGTTGTTGCGCCGATGGCCACTGCACCATTGGACCTGGTCAAGACCGAGGCGACGCTGCCCGGGCTTAACTAAGCGGTAGTGCCCTTTGGACTGAGAGTCGAGCGTCGTGGCAGTTGATCCCTCCTTGGAAGTAACCCGTAGCGATCCCCGTGATCGCTACGACGATCCACTGCTCGACAGCTTGTTGTCGCTATGCAGCCTGCACCAGAAGTCCGTCAGCCGCGCCATGCTGACCGCGGGTCTGCCGCTGCCCAAACAGCGCTTGAGTGTTGACTTGCTACCGCGCGCTGCTGCGCGGGCGGGGCTGCAGGGGCGCTGGTTGCGGCGCAGCCTTGCGCGTATTCCCGAGCTGGCCATGCCGGCGCTGCTGTTGCTCAAGGAAGGCCGCAGTGCGTTGTTGCTCGGCTGGGATGAGCAGGGGCGGGCGCGGGTCATGCCCAGCGAGAGCGAGGGCGGTGAAGTCTGTATCGACGCCGCCATGCTTGAAGCGGACTACAGCGGGCAGGTGTTCTTTGCCCAGCCGCAGCACAAGTTCGACTTCAACCGTGGCGAGCTGATACCGCGGGCGCAGTCCTGGTTTCGCGACACCCTCAAGCGTTCGCGCTGGTTGTATGTGGATGCCGTCGCCGCGAGCCTGGTGATCAACCTGATCGGCCTGGTCACGCCGCTGTTCGTGATGAATGTCTACGACCGTGTGGTGCCCAATCAGGCCGAGGCCACCCTCTGGGTGCTCGCGGTTGGCATCACGGGCGTGTTCTTCTTCGATCTGCTGCTCAAGACGCTACGTGGCTTGTGCCTGGATCTGGCTGGCAAGAAGACCGACCTGATCATTTCCGCCACGCTGTTCGAGCGCATCGTCGGCATGGCCATGAAGTTTCGCCCGGCGCGGGTGGGCAGCTTCGCTCAGAACATCCATGAATTTCAGAGTCTGCGTGATTTTCTCGCCTCGCTGACCCTGGCCAGCATTATCGATTTGCCGTTTACCCTGCTGATTCTGGCCGTGATCGCCATGATTGGCGGGCATCTGGTGTGGATCCCGGTGTTAGCGTTTCCGTTGGTTGCGCTGATCGGCTGGGTGCTGCAGAAGCCGTTGGCCGACACCATGCAACGCAGCATGGCATTGGCCTCCGAGCGCCAGTCGAGCCTGATCGAAAGCCTCGCAGGTCTTGACGCAGTCAAGGTCAACAACGCCGAAAGCGAGCGCCAATACCTGTGGGAGCAAACCATCGGCACGCTCAGCCGCCTGGAACTGCGCGCGCGCATGCTCTCCAGCCTGGCCATGAACATCACGCTGCTGCTGCAGCAACTGGCGGGTGTGGCGATGATCGTGTTTGGCGTGTACCAGATTATCGCCGGCAACCTGAGCATGGGCGGGCTGATCGCCTGTTACATGCTCAGCGGTCGAGCGTTGGGCCCGTTGACTCAGATCAGCGGCCTGCTCACGCGTTATCAGCAAGCGCGCGTCACCCTTGATTCGGTCAATCAGATGATGACCCTGCCGCAAGAACGTCAGGAAGATGAGCGCCCTCTCAAGCGTCAGGCGCTGCAGGGCGGCCTGGAGTTTCGCCAACTGGATTTCCACTACCCGGACCAACAGCAGGCGGCGCTGCAAGGGATCAATCTGGTTGTTCGTCCCGGCGAAAAGATCGGCATTATCGGCCGCAGCGGTTCAGGGAAAAGTTCGCTCGCCAAACTGATTGTCGGCCTATACCAGCCTGACGCCGGCAACTTGTTGATCGACGGCATCGACGTGCGTCAGCTCGACGTCAGTGATGTGCGCCATAACATCGGTTACGTGCCCCAGGATATTCAGCTGTTCTCCGGTACCCTGCGCGACAACCTGCTGACCGGTGCGCGCTACGTCGAGGATGAGCTGGTTCTGCAAGCAGCCGAACTGGCGGGCGTGCACGAGTTCGCCCGACTGCACCCCAAAGGCTATGAGTTGCAGGTGGGCGAGCGTGGACAAAATCTCTCGGGTGGGCAGCGGCAGAACGTCGCCCTGGCCCGCGCGTTGCTGCTTGACCCGCCGATCCTGCTGCTCGATGAGCCGACCAGCGCAATGGACAACACCGGTGAAGAGCGCCTTAAACAGCGCCTTAGCGGCGTTATTGGCAACAAGACCTTGCTGCTGGTCACTCACCGCGCCTCGATGTTGTCGCTGGTCGACCGGTTGATCATCGTCGACCGTGGGCAAATCATCGCGGACGGCCCTAAAGGCAGCGTGATGGAAGCATTGAAGAAGGGGCAGATCAGTGTCAGCTAAACGGCCCGCCTCGAATTCCTACTTTGGCCAACACGACAGCCTCGGTGACGAGCCGCTGCCGGAAGTCAGCAAGGCGCTGATCGAAGACGCGCCGCGTGTGGTGCGCCTGACGATCTGGGGGTTGATTGCGTTTGTCGCGTTCTGCCTGCTGTGGGCGCACTTTGCCGTGGTCGATGAAGTCACCCGCGGTGACGGCAAGGCCATTCCGTCTTCACGGCTGCAGAAAATTCAGAACCTGGAAGGCGGGATCGTCTCTGAGGTGTTCGTGCGTGAGGGGCAGATTGTCGAAGTGGGTGATCCGCTGCTGCGCCTGGACGACACACGCTTTGCCTCCAATGTCGGTGAAACCGAAGCCGATCGTCTGGCCCTGTTGCTGCGTGTGGAGCGCCTGAGTGCGGAGATCGAAGACCGCGAACTGGTGGTCGCCGATGAGATTATGGAAAAAGCCCCCGGCCTCGCGGGCAGTGAGGTCCAGCTCTACAACAGCCGTCGCCAGCAGCTGCTTGATGAAGTTGCAGGCCTGGAGGAGCAACTGACTCAGCGTCGCCAGGAGCTTCGTGAATTTGGCTCCAAACAGGGCCAGTTCCGTAACAGCCTCAACTTGCTGCGCCAGGAAATCCAGATGTCTGAGCCCCTGGTGGCCGATGGCGCGATTTCCCCGGTCGAGGTGTTGCGCCTCAAACGTGCGGAAGTCGAAGCCCGTGGCCAGCTGGATGCCACCGCGTTGGCCATCCCGCGTGCCGAGGCGGCGATCAAGGAAGTCGAGCGCAAGATTGACGAGACCCGTGGGCGTTTTCGCAGCGATGCGCTGACCCAACTCAATGAGGCGCGTACCGACCTGAGCAAGATTCAGTCGACTGGGCGGGCGCTCGAAGATCGGGTCAATCGCACCCTGGTCACCTCACCAGTTCGCGGTATCGTCAAGCAGCTGATGGTCAACACCATCGGCGGCGTGATCCAGCCCGGCAGTGACATGCTGGAAATCGTCCCACTGGGCGAAAGCCTGCTGGTTGAGGCGCGCATCCGCCCGCAGGATATTGCCTTCCTGCACCCCGGGCAGGAGGCCGTGGTCAAATTCACCGCCTATGACTACACCATTTATGGCGGACTCAAGGCTGAACTCGAGCAGATCGGCGCTGATACGGTCACCGATGACGACGGCAACAGCTTTTACGTGATCAAGTTGCGCACCGAAAAAAGCCACCTGGGCAGTGAAGAGCGACCATTGCTGATCATCCCTGGGATGGTGGCGTCTGTGGACATCATCACCGGCAAGAAGAGCGTGCTCAGCTACCTGCTCAAACCGATCATCCGCGCCCGCGCTGAGGCGCTACGCGAGCGTTGAACGGTGGGTGTCGCTGACAGCAAAAAGCCGCAGCTTACTGCGGCTTTTTGCTGTAAACGGGATTATTCAACAAACAATTGCTGCACCACCGAGAAGTCCTGTTTGCCCTTGCCTTGCTTGAGCAGCAGGCGGTACAGCTGCAGGGCGAGAGCACCCATCGGCGTGCTGCTGCCGCTGGCCAGGGCGGCTTCCTGGGCGAGACCCAGGTCCTTGGCCATCAGTTCGGTCATAAAGCCGCCGCTGTAGCCTTTGGAGGCAGGGGCGTTCTCCATCACGCCGGGCCAGGGGTTGTACTTTTCCAGCGTCCAGTTGCCGCCTGAGCTTTGCCGCATGATCTCGGCCAGCACTGCGGGCTCCAGGCCGTTGGCCACGCCCATGGCCATGGCTTCGGCGGTGGCAATCATCTGCACCGCCAGCACCTGGTTGTTGCACACCTTGGCGACTTGCCCGGCGCCCTCGGGGCCAGCGTGGAAGATGTTTCTGCCCATGGGCGGCCGCGCCGCCGATCATAAAGGTCAGGGTGCCAGCCGCCGCGCCCGCCGTACCGCCAGATACCGGTGCATCAAGCAGTTCGATACCCCGTTCGCGCGCGGCCTGATGCACCTTGCGTGCGACTTCGGGGGCGATGGTTGAGCATTCCAGCGCCAGGGTGCCGGGCTTGAGAGCAGCCAGCAGACCGTTGCCACCCAGGTACAGGCCTTCGACATGCCGGCTGGCAGGCAGCATGCTGACCACTGCAGTCGCGTCGCGTACTGCGTCCAGTGCGCTGCTGGCTGGCAGTGCGCCTTCTTTGGCCAGTTCGTCCATAGCGGTGGGCACCAGGTCAAACACCGTAAGGGCGAAGCCGGCCTTGAGTAGGTTGCGCGCCATGGGCAGGCCCATATGGCCGAGGCCGATAAAAGCGATCCGGGTCATGTGAAGTCCTCTCCTCGTAGTGTGCGCCGTGCGCACCAGGGTGCCATGGGGTGGTGCGCACGGCGCACCCTACAACGTTTCACAAATCCGCCAATGGGTGAGCGCCATTCCAGGCGGGGGCAAAGTGTGCGTCGATCACGTGTTGCGGAATGCTCGCGACATCCGGCCAGTGCCAATGCGGCGCCTGATCCTTGTCGATCAACCGCGCGCGCACGCCTTCGGGGAATTCCGGGTGGCGGCAGCAGTTCAGGCTCATGGCGTATTCCATGCGGAACACCTCGGCCAGAGACAGCTGCCTGGCGCGCGTGATCTGCTCCCACACTAGGTGCCCGGTCAGCGGGCAGCCGCCGGCCAGGGTCTTGGCGGCGCGGGCCAGCAGCAGGTCGCTGTCGCTGTGTAAAGCGCCGATGGCATTCCAGGCGTGGGGCAGGTCGGCGGTATCGAGCAGCTCATCGATGCGCGCGCGACGCGGCAACCATTGGGCGTCGGGTAGTTCGGGCAGAGCCTGGTTTTCCAGCGCCTTGAACAGGCTGTGCAGTTGTTGCGGGCTTTGTTCTTGCCAGTTGAGCTGGGCCAGGCCATTGAGCAGGTCGTCTTGTTGGCTGTCGAGCAGCACGCGGTCGGCCAGGTCCAGCTCCAGCGCGTCGCGCGCGTTGATGCTGCTGGCGGTGAGGCCGAGAAACAGCCCGAGCTTGCCCGGCAGGCGCGCGAGGAACCAGCTGCCGCCCACATCCGGGTATAGGCCGATATTTACTTCCGGCATGCCCAGGCGGCTACCTGGTGTGACGATGCGGATGCCAGCGCCCTGCATCAGCCCCATGCCGCCGCCCAGCACATGGCCGTGGGCCCAGCAGATAAAGGGTTTCGGGTAGGTGTGGATGCGGTAATCCAGGCGGTACTCATCGGCAAAGAAACGCCGCGCCAGCGGCGGGATTTCACCCGGGTGTTCGCGGCACTGGTGCACCAGCTGCACCACATCGCCGCCGGCGCAGAAGGCTTTAGGACCGTTACCGCGCAGCATCACGCAGGCGATGCTCGGTTCGTCTGCCCAGGTCTTGAGCTTGGCATCCAGCGCTTCGATCATCGGCAGCGACAGGGCGTTGAGGCTCTTTTCGGCATCGAGGCTGGCGATGCCGATGCGGTAGCCATGTAGGGCGGGGCGTTCTTCAAAGATCACATTCATCATTCGGGTTCTCGGTGCGCACGGCGCACCCTACGGGTAGGTCGAAGCCGCGGATTATTTATTGCGCCACTGCGGGTCGCGTTTTTCCAGGAAGGCGTTGACCCCTTCGCGGGTGTCGTCGGCGTCGAACAGGTCGACAAAACGCTCGCGCTCCTCACTCAGCCAGGTATTCGGGCTGCGCTCGCGGGCACCCTGGATCAGCGGCTTGATGGTGCGTACCGCCACCGGGCTTTGCCGCGCGACTTTGGCCGCCAGCAGCAGGGCATGACCACGGGCTTCGCCGGTATCGACCACTTGCTCGACCAAGCCGATGCGCTGGGCGGTGTCTGCATCCACCCGCTCGCCGCAGAGGATCATGCGCTTGGCCCAGCCTTCACCGATCAGCCAGCTCAGGTGCTGAGTGCCGCCGGCGCAGGGCAGCAGGCCGACTGTGGCTTCGGGCAACGCCAACTGCGCCTGGCGTTCGGCGATGCGGATGTCGCAGGCCAAAGCACATTCCAGGCCGCCGCCCATGGCGTAGCCGTTGATCGCGGCAATCGATACGCCGCGGAAATCGCGCAGCGCCTCGAAGGCTTCGCCGAAACGCCGGGCCATCTCGCGGGCGCGGGCCTTGTCGCCATCGGCAAACAGCTTGAGGTCGGCGCCAGCGCTGAAGAACTTGCTGCCTTGGCCGGTGATCACCAGCGCATAGATGTCATCGTCGTGATTGAGGTGTTCGACCAGCTGTTTGAGGCCGATCAGCGAGTCGCGGTCCCAGGTGTTGGCCGGTGGCTGGTTGATGGTGATCAGCGCAGTGTGCCCGTGTTTTTCCACGGTGAGTTTATGGGTCAGGTCGAACGCGCCAGGGCTGTAGGGTTCGATGGCAGTGCTCATGGTGATCCTCGTGTCATTGGCTGAGCGTGCAGGGAGCGCGGTGCACGCTGTGGCGGATGGTGCGCATGGCGCGCCCTACAGCAGGCGATCAAGCATGCCGCCTTGATCCAGCAGACGGCGGGCAATGATCACCCGCATGATCTCGTTGGTGCCTTCGAGTATCTGGTGCACGCGGCTGTCGCGCACCCAGCGCTCCAGCGGGTAGTCGTTCAGATAACCGTAGCCGCCGTGCAGTTGCAGCGCCTCGTTGCACAGGGTGAAGCAGTGGTCGGTGGCAAAGCGCTTGGCCATGGCGCAATACAGGCTGGCCTCGCTGTGGCCATGGTCTAGTTTGTGAGCGGCCAGGCGCACCATCTGCCGGCTGGCGGTCAGGTCGGTGAGCATGTCGGCGAGCTTGAACTGCAGGGATTGGAAGTCGCTCAGCGGTTTGCCGAACTGTTTGCGTTCTTCCACATAACGCAGCGACTGCTCCAGCGCCGCTTGTGCCGCGCCCAGCGAGCAGCTGGCGATATTGATGCGCCCGCCGTCCAGACCCTTCATCGCGTAGACAAAGCCCTGGCCTTCCGGGCCGATGCGGTTACCAGCGGGGATGCGCACGCCTTCAAAGGTGATGGTGCGGGTTGGCTGGGCGCGCCAGCCCATTTTCAATTCATTGCGTCCGTACTTCACGCCCTCGGCATCGGCCGGCACTAGGAAGCAGGACACACCCTTGGCGCCGCTTTCGTCGCCGGTGCGCGCCATGACAATCAGCACATCGGTGGAGCCGGCGCCGGAGATAAAGCACTTGCTGCCGTCCAGTACGTAGTCATCGCCATCGCGCTTGGCGCGGGTGCGCAGGTGGGCGGCGTCGGAGCCGGCGTCCGGTTCGGTCAGGCAGTAGGAGGCGAGCAATTCACCGCTGACCAGGCGCGGCAGCCAGGCATCTTTCAGCGCCTGATCGGCGAAGGAGGCGAGCATCCAGCTGGCCATGTTATGGATGGTCAGAAACGCTGTGGTGGCGATGCAGCCAGCCGACAGCTGCTCGAAGATCAGTGAGCTGGTCAGGCGCGACAGGCCCAGGCCGCCATCCTCTTCCTGGATATACAAGGCCAGGTAGCCCTGCTCAGCGGCGTGCTTGATCACGTCCACCGGGAAGTGGTGGTCGCGGTCCCAGTCGGCTGCATGCGGGGCCAGCTCTTTGGCGGCAAAGGCGTGGGCGCTGTCGACCAGCAGGCGTTGCTCTTCAGTCAGTTCGAAATCCATCAGTGATCCTTAGCAGGACAGGTAAACCCCGGCAGTTAAGGCCGGGCCAACTCGTGATCAGCCTGGCAGGCCATTATTTAAGCCGAATGGTCATATTGGCGGACGCGCTGACAGCATCCTCATCAAACCAGCGACTGGTCACCGTTTTGGTTTCGGTGAAGAAGCGCACGCCCTGTTTGCCGTAGGCGTGCAGGTCACCGTAGAACGAACCCTTCCAACCGGTAAAGGAGAAGAACGGCAGCGGTACCGGCACCGGTACGTTGATGCCGACCTGGCCAACTTCCACCGCGTGCTGGTAATGCCGCGCTGCGCCGCCGGAGCGGGTGAAGATCGAGGTGCCGTTGCCGTAGGGGCTGGCGTTGACCAGTTCGATGGCTTGTTCCAGGGTGTCGACTTCCATGCACACCAGTACCGGGCCGAAGATTTCTTCGCGGTACAGGCTCATTTTTGCGGTCACGCCGCGAAACAGCGTAGCGCCGATCCAGTTGCCATTCGGGTAGCCCTCGACCGCGCAGTGCGAACCATCCAGCAGGCATTCGGCACCTTCGGCCTTGCCCTCGGCGATCAGCCGTAGCACGCGCTGCTTGGCCTGTTGGCTGATCAGCGGGCCGAAGGCGGCGTGGCCATCGGTCCAGTAGCCGGGTTGCAGATCGGCCATCTGCGCCTGCAGCTCGTCGATCCACTGCTTCGATTCGCCGACAAACACCGCCACGCTGATCGCCATGCAGCGCTGTCCGGCCGCGCCGCAACTGGCACCAACCAGGTTGCTCAGCACCTGCTGTTTATTGGCGTCGGGCATGATCACCATATGGTTCTTCGCCCCGGCAAAGGCCTGCACACGCTTCAGGTGCGCGGTGCCCGTACGGTAGATATGCTGACCCACCGGCACTGAGCCGACGAAGGAAATGGCGCGGATATCCGGGTGGGTCAGCAGGCTGTCGACCACTTCGCGGGCGCCGTGCAGCACCTGCAATACGCCCTTGGGCGCGCCGGCTTCGATAAACAGCTCGGCCAAGCGGTTAGGGGTCAGTGGGTCTTGTTCGGACGGCTTGAGAATAAAGGTATTGCCGGCGGCGATGGCCAGGGGAAACATCCACAGCGGAATCATCGCCGGGAAGTTGAACGGGGTGACGCCGACGCATACGCCCAGCGGCTGAATCCAGCTGGCGGTGTCGATGTCGCGGGCCACGTTCTCCATGGTCTCGCCCATCATCAGGCTGGCGATATTGCAGGCCTGCTCAACCACCTCGATGCCGCGCCAGACATCACCTTTGGCGTCGGCCAGGGTTTTGCCGGTTTCCCCTGCGAGGATTTCCGCCAGCTCGTCGTGATGTTCTTTGAGCAGGTGCTGATAGCGCAGCATCACCCGCGCCCGATCGGAGACGGGCACTTCGCGCCAGGTGAGGAAGGCTGCTTTGGCACTGGCAATCGCTGCTTCGATTTCTTCGGCGGTGGCCTTGGGGGCCAGCGCCAGAACTTCCTGGGTCGCCGGGTCGGTGACTTCGATAAATTCACGGGCGCGGCTTTCGCGCCATTCACCGTCGATCAACTGTGGGATTGCCTTGGCCATGCCTTCCTCCTGCGAACCTAAGAACCTGTTCATGATCTGCTGCGCGTCGGCCCTACTGCGTTAAAAACAGGCTCGGACTGCTCATTTACAGCTCGTAAACTCCGCGTCCTCGCCTGTTTTTGCCTTGTATGGCTCTAGCTCGCGAGATCGTGAACAGGTTCTCGGTGTGGGCTCGGTTGTTGTTTTGTCCGTGTTATAGCCGCCTTGTGCGGCTTTGTGGATTGACGATCTTGGTTTGCGGATGGACTATCTTGGGGTTGAATCAATAGCCAGGATCTCCATGCGTGCGCAGGTTGATACGTCAAACTGGCCACTGCCGGCCAACGGTGTGCGCTTTATTACACCGCCGAGGTTGCGCCGGCTGCTGGCGCGCAGCCCGCTTGCGCAGGGCTGTTATCCGCTGGCTCTGGGCTTCTACCCGCAGGCGCAGGGGCACCGCATGCATCGCCCGCAGCCGGAGGATCACCTGCTGATCTACTGCCGCGCCGGGCAGGGCTGGCTGGAGACAACGGATGGACGATTAGCTGTCGGTGGTGGCGATCTGCTGCTGTTGCCAAAAGGCGTGACGCACGCCTATGGCGCAGACGTGGACAAGCCCTGGACGCTGTACTGGGTGCATTTTGATGGCGAGCTGGTGACAGAGTTTCTCAAGCCCTTAGGCAAGGGGCCGCTTTGGCGTATCGGCGTGCAGCCGCGTCTGCTGGCCGAGTTCGATGCCTTGCTCAACCTGCGTAAACAGGGCCTGAACCTGGCGCACTTCGTTCACGCCGCGCACCAGCTGCAGGTGCTACTCACCTCGCTGGCCGTGCTGCCGGCGCACACTACCTTGAAGTCTGGGCGGGTGCTGGACGTGGACGCGGTGCAAGCAGTGATGCGCGCCCATCTGCATGACGCGCTAAATCTCGATGAGCTGGCCGCGCAGTTCAAACTGTCGCGCTTTCACTTCGCCAAAACCTATCGCGCCCTGACCGGCCATGCGCCGATTCAAGACTTTATCCAGCTGAAAATGGCCCACGCCTGCCGCCTGCTGGACGAAGGCGAGCAGGGCATCCGCCAGGTGGCCGAGCAGTTGGGCTATGACGACGTGTATTACTTCTCGCGCCTGTTTCGCAAAGTGGTGGGCATGGCGCCCAGTCATTACCGGGCGCTGCATCAGGGCTAACGCCGGTTGCGGTGCCTTGACTCAGGTCTGCTGCTTCTCTAGCGTGCCGGCTCCTCCTTGAACGACTAGGACACAGGCATGAGTGCTGCCGATAACGTCAAACTCGAAGCCGGCTGGAAGGCCGCGCTGCAGGATGAATTCGAAAAGCCCTATATGCGCCAGTTGGGTGATTTTCTGCGGGCTGAAAAGGCTGCAGGCAAGCAGATTTATCCGCCCGGTTCGCTGATTTTTAACGCGCTTAATTCCACCCCGTTGGCGCAGACCAAGGTGGTGATCATTGGTCAGGACCCTTATCACGGCACCGGTCAGGCCCACGGTCTGTGCTTCTCGGTGCAGCCTGGGGTGAAGACGCCACCGTCGCTGGTGAACATCTATAAAGAGCTCAAGCGCGACCTGAATATCGATATTCCTGATCACGGTAACCTGCAGCATTGGGCGGAGCAGGGCGTGTTGCTGCTCAACACCTCATTGACGGTGGAACATGCGATTGCCGGCTCTCACGCAAAAATCGGTTGGCAGGCCTTCACCGACAAGGTGATTGAGGTGGTCAGCCAGCAGCAGGCGCGCCTGGTGTTTCTGCTTTGGGGCGCCCATGCGCAAAGCAAGGAAAAACTGATCGATGTCAGCAAGCACCTGGTGCTGAAGTCGGTACACCCGTCACCGCTGTCCGCCCATCGCGGCTTTATCGGCAACGGTCATTTCAGCCGTACCAACAAGTTTCTCGACCAGCACGGGCTGACGCCCATCGACTGGCGTCTGCCTACGCTTTGAGGCCTTAGGTGTTGGCAGCGCTGCACACCTGCGCGCCCAGGTCACGCTGCAAGTCCCGTAGGCGATGCCCCAGGCGCTCGCGCTGGGCGTCGGTGGCGTGGGCCAGCAGGTCGCTGAACAACGCGGCCAGTGCCGCGCGTGAGCGAGGGTAAGCGGCGCGGTAGTCATCGGTGTAGTAGGCGTCGCGATGTTGCAGCAAGTGGGTCAGGCGCTCGCCGAAGTCGGGCTGGTCGCGTTCTGCCATAGCCTGACGAAACGCCGCCTGCCAGCGCGCGCGGTTTTCCAGCCAGTAGCGGTTCTGCTCGCCCAAGCCTTCTGCCCAGGCCGTGACACGTGCCTGTTGCTCGGCATTGAGTCGGCCCAGCCAGTTGCGCAGGCGCTCTTCCAGGCGTTCGGCGCGTTCGCGGTGCTGAGTGGCCAGGTCGGGTTCGAGAAAGTCCTGGCGGTCTTCCAGGTTGTCTTCGTCCATGGCGGCGTACAGCGCCTCGACCTGGGTGCCGCTCAGGCCTTTGAGCAAGTCGATGGCGGTGGGGGTGATCTCAACGGTCAGGCGGCTGATCGCGGCATCCACATCGGCAAAGCGCGTGAGCAGTTGTTCGGCGCTGGGGGCGGGGCCGGTCACCAGGCGCTGGGTCTCGTTTAACCAGTCGAGATAGCTCGGCAGCTCCTGGCTGCAGTGCCAGGCCAGGTGTTCTTGCACCCGAGGTTTGAGCCAGGCTTTCTGGGTGTTGTCGAGGTTCAGGTAGTCATTCAGGCGCCAGGGCACCAGCCAGTCGAGGTTGCGGTACGCCAAGCCGACCTGGCTGCAGGCACTGACGATCACTGGCAGCAGCATCAGCAGTGCCATGTTGCGCAGGCGTGCGCTGAGACCAACCGGACGACGGAACAACCCCATGACATGCACCTCTGCACAATAGAGTGCCGAGGGTACGCCTGTGCAGTCGGTCTGCGGGGCAGTGGACACATTTGCTAAAAAACACAGGCGTGTTGCATGGGGCCAGCGCTACTGCTTAGCCAGTCGGATGCGCCGCGCGCATCACGCGTCTGCAGCCGGCGCTGTCCACGCCAGGTTCCCAGAGCCAAAAAAAGACCCGCACAAGGCGGGCCAAATGTTGCCGTAGTACAGGTGTTCAGCCGCGCTGAATCCACAGGCGGAATAATGGCTCGGCGAGGAACATCACCAGGAACAGGCGCAGCACCTGCAGGGCCGTGACCAGCGCCACTGACAGGTGCAGGGCCTCGGCGGTCAGGCACAGCTCGGTGATGCCGCCGGGCATCATGCCCAGCATCAGCGAGGTCTGGTCTTCGCCGGCGGCCCAGCCAAGCCCGCTGGCCAGCAGTGCCGCTGCCACCATGGCGAGCAGGGTGAACAGCAGGATGCGCACGAGAAACCCCGGCGCACTGCGAAAAAACGCGCGATCAAAATGACAGGCCAAGGCACAGCCAATCAGCCATTGGCCGACTTGGCCGAGGCCATTCGGCAAACCGATGTGCAAATCAAAAGTCACGCTGGCGATGGCGCAGGCCGTCAGCGGGCCTAGCATCCACGGGTTAGGCTGGCCCAGACGGCGCCAGAGCACGGCGAGGAGGGCGCCTGCTGGCAGCAGCAGTGCCAGCCATAACCAATCGACTTCGGCTGGGGTTGGCGCAGGACGTTCCGGCAAGCTCCAGGTGAATACCGCTGGCACGATCAGCACCACCGACAGCAAACGCAGGCTGTGGGCAGCCGCGACGCGGGAAGCCTGGGCATTATGACGCTGCGCCAGGCTAACCATTTCGCTGGCACCGCCCGGCATACTGGAGAAAAACGCGGTGGCACGGTCTACGCCGCTACGGCGTAGAACGAGGATGCCGATCAGGCTGAGCAGCAGGGTGCCGAAAGCACCCGCCAAGATGATGCCGAAATGGCTGATCAGTTGCGCCATGACTTCGCTGGTGAAGTGCAAGCCAATCGCACTGGAGACGATCCACTGGCCGGTTTGGCGCCCACCGGGGATTTCGCCGATGGTCCAGCCACTGCAGCGCACCGCGATCACCGCCAGCAAAGAGCCGATGATCCACGGCAGCGGCCAGCCTGCCAGGCTGGCCAGGGCGCCACCCGCCAGGCCAACCAGCGGTGTGGCCCACCAGCTGCGCCAGTGGGTTTTTGCGCTATTAGGCACCGGTAACCTGAGCTTTACGGCGAGCGCGCATCCAGCGGATGCCCGGCAGGGCCAGCATCAACACCACCAGGGCCCACAGGCACAGGGTGATCGGGCTGCCCCAGAGAATGCCCAGGTCGCCGGCCGAAATCGACAGTGCGCGACGCAGGTTGTCTTCCATCATCTCACCCAGCACGAAGCCCAGGATCACGGCAGACAACGGGAAGTCCAACTTGCGCAGGATGTAACCGAATACGCCGAGGCCGATCATCAGCACCAAGTCGAACGTGGTGCTGTGTACCGCGTACACGCCGACCATGCTGATCACAGTGATGGCAGGCACCAGTACCCAGTTCGGCACGCTGAGCATGCGTGAGAACAGGCCGACCAGCGGAATGTTCATGACCAGCAGGATCACGTTGCCGATGAACAGCGAGGCGATCAGGCCCCACACCACGTCTGGCTGCTGTTCGAACAACAGCGGGCCGGGGGTGATGTTGTACAGGGTCAGGGCGCCGATCATGACCGCGGTGGTACCCGAGCCCGGGACGCCGAGGGTCAGCATCGGGATCAGCGAGCCGCAGGCCGATGCGTTGTTAGCGGCTTCCGGTGCAGCCAGACCGCGCAGGTCGCCTTCACCGAACTTGCCGTTATCACCGGCCAGACGTTTTTCAGTCATGTAGGTCATGGCGCTGGCAATGGTTGCACCGGCACCAGGCAGTACGCCAATGACGAAACCGGCGACCGAGCTGCGAATCATGGTCCAGAAGGTGAAGCAGTATTCTTTGAAGTTGAACAGCATGCGGCCGCTGGCTTTAACGGCTTTCTGGCCGTTGTGGGTGTTTTCCAGCATCAGCAGAATTTCGCTGACACTGAAGAAGCCGATGACCACGATGACGAACTGGATACCGTCCGACAGGCTCACGCTGTCGAAGGTAAAGCGGTAAACGCCCGTCGTGGAGTCGACGCCGACCGTGGCCAGGGCTAGGCCGATCAATGCCGAGAGCAGGGTCTTGACCGGTTTGTCGCCGACCATGCCGCCGAGGCAGGCGATGGCGAAAATCATCAGCACGAAGTATTCGGCCGGACCGAAAGCAACCGCCCATTTCGCCAGAATCGGTGCAAACAGCACCACGCCACAGGTGGCGATCATGCTGCCGGTGAAGGAACTGACCGCGGACAGCGACAGGGCGATGCCGGCTTTACCCTGGCGCGCCAGCGGGTAGCCGTCGAGGGTGGTCATCACGGCGGCGGCGTCGCCAGGCACGTTGAGCAGAATGGCCGAGATACGGCCGCCGTATTCGCAACCCAGGTACACGGCAGCGAGCAGAATCAGTGCGGTCTCTGGCGGCAGGCCGAGGGCGAACGCCAGCGGCAGCAGCAGGGCCACGCCGTTGATTGGCCCAAGGCCTGGCAGCAGACCCACGATGGTGCCGACGAAGGCGCCGAACAGTGCAACCAGCAGGTTGGTCGGCCGGGTGGCGACGTCAAAGCCCTGCATCAAAAAATGTAACGTTTCCATCTCAGCTCTCCACCAACGCTTCGAGCACGCCCAGAGGCAGCGGCACATCGAGCGCATAATCGAACAAGGCATACAGCAGCACGCCCATCAGGACGCCGCTAATCAGGCAAGGCAGTAAGCGACCCGTGAACAGCAGGCCCAGTACGAAAACCGACACCGCCGTGCTCAGGACGAAGCCCAGGGGCTCGAATAGCAGGGCGTAGGCCAGCAGGGTCAGAATGCACAGGCCGCTGCGCAGCAGGGCGTGGCGGCTGAGCATCTCGGTATCTGCGCCGGGCTTGAGCACCAGCCAGGCAGCACCAGCGCCCATTAGCGCGAGCAGCAGCAATGGGTAAGCCCGCGGGCCGACCGGGTCATAGGCGAAGGGAGCCTGGAAGCCCCAGGCGATAACGGCGAGACAGGCGCACAACAGCAGCCAGATCGCAGCGAACAGGCGAACGTACATAGCAATGGTCTCTTGCGGAGGGGCGGGGTAGAGCGGCAAGCCGCTCCGGTGCGGGTTAGGTGCCGGGCGACACCTAACCCGCCGATGCACTTATTCCTGCATCAGGCCGAATTCACCGGCCAGGGTCTTGTACTCAGCGACCTGTTTGAACACCAGGGCTTTGAGTTCATCACCGGTTACCGACAGCGGCAGCAGGTCACGTTGTTCACGCAGCTTGGCGAAGTCTTCGCTGGCCAGCAGGGTGTCGAACTGCTGTTTCCACCAGTTGAACTGCTCGTCGCTGACCTCCGGGCCCATGTAGAAGCCGCGGATTACCGGCCAGACGATGTCGTAACCCTGCTCTTTGGCGGTGGGGATTTCAGCCAGCTTGCCCGGCAGACGCTCATCGGACAGCACCGCGAGGATGCGCACTTTTTTCGCGCCCAGCTGCGGGGTGACTTCACCCAAGCCGCTGCTGGTCACCTGTACGTGGCCGCCGAGCATGGCGGTGAGGGTTTCACCGCCGCCTTCGAAGGCGACGTAACGCAGGTTTTTCGGGTCGATGCCAGCCAGACGGGCGATCAGGGCGGTCTGCATCCAGTCCTGGCCACCGATGGTCGCGCCGGCACCGAAGACGATGCTGGATGGGTCTTTTTTCAGCGCCTGGACCAGGTCGTCGAGGTTCTGGTACGGGGAGTCTTCACGCACGGTGATGGCGCCGTAATCGGTGCCCACCGCTGCGAGCCAGCGTACGGCGTTTTCGTCGTAGCGGCCGAATTTGCCCTGGGCCAGGTTCAGCAGCGAACCGCTGGAGAACGCGGTGATGGTGCCTGGGTCCTTGGCACGCTGGGCGACCACAGCGTTGTAGGCCACAGCGCCGACGCCGCCGGGCATGTAGGTCACGCGCATTGGCGCCTTGAGCAGGCCTTCATCTTTCAGGCCACTTTGGGCCAGCTTGCAGGTCAGGTCGAAGCCACCACCGGGTTTGGCCGGGGCGATGCATTCAGGGCGCTTGGGTTCGGCAGCCAGCAACTGGCCGGCGAAGGCGAGGCAGGCGGTAGCCAGGGCGATACGGCTGAAAGCAATGTGCATGGTTGAATCCTCTGAGTTCTTATTGTGAGTTACCAGATCGCCAGGCTGTAGCCGACGATGATGCGGTTTTCATCTGCATCGCGAGCGAAGTCGGAGCGGAAGCTGGCGTTGCGCACACGCACATAGGCGTCTTTGAGCGGGCCAGTCTGCACGACGTACTTGAACTCGATGTCCCGTTCCCATTCGCCGCCAGTCTGCGTGCTGTTGGCGATCTCGGCGTCATCGCCGCGGATGTAGCGGGTCATGAAGGTCAGGCCGGGAACTCCGATGCTGGCGAAGTTGTAGTCGTAGCGGGCCTGCCAGGAGCGCTCATTGGCGTTGGCGAAATCGTTGATCTGTACGAAGTTGACCAGGAACGGGTCGCTGCCGTCGATGTAGGCGAAGCCGGTATCGCCGCTCATGTCTTGAAAGCCCAGGCCGAACTTGTGGCTGCCCAGGCCGTAGCTGACCATGGCGTTGAAAGCCTGGTTGTCGATTTTGCCAGCGTTGGAGGCACCGTTGTCGCGGCTGACGATGTAGCGCACGTCGCTGCTCAGGGTGCCGGCGCCGACCTTGTGGCTGCTCAGCAGGCCGAAGAAGTGTTGGCGATAGATGTCATCCAGATCGGCGAAGTAGTAACGGCCGGTGAAACCAGGCGCGAACTTATAGTCGACACCGGCGAGGTCCAGGTGGTCAACTTCGACGCCGGAGGTGAAGCGGCGGTTCTTGGCGTTGAGCAGCATCTTCTCGGAGTTGGTCGACGCCCGGTCGATAACCTTGTCCAGGCGGCCACCGGTGAAGCTCAGGCCTTCGAGTTCAGAAGAGGTCAGCAGGCCACCCTCGAATACCTGGGGCAGCAAGCGGCTGTCGCTGGCCTTGACCACCGGCAGTTCTGGTACGTGGGAGCCGTAGCGCAGCTCGGTATTGGAGACCTTGACCTTGGCCGTCATGCCCAGGCGGCTGAACTCATCGGCGGAGCGGTCATCGTCTTGTACCGGCAGCAGGTCGGTACCGGTGCGGCCCTTGCCCGAATCTAGCTTGACCCCGAGCATGCCCATGGCGTCCAGGCCGAAACCAACGGTGCCTTCGGTGTAGCCGGATTTGACGTCGAGAATGAAGCCCTGGCCCCACTCCTCACGTTTGTTCTGGTCATCGAACTGGCGGAAGTCACGATTGAGGTAAATATTGGTGGTGCTTAACGTCGCCGAGCTGTCTTCGATAAAGGCGGCATGGGCGGTTGGGGCAAGTATGGCAGTTGCAACGGCGAGGCTGAGCAGGTGAGCAGGCGACAGCGCCTGACGGGATGCGGTCGGCATCGTGTGGTCTCCAATTGTTGTTTTTGTCACGGCTGTGCACCACTGCACGAGCCGTTTTGGCGGATGGATCGAGCCATCCTTGAAGCGATGCTAGGTCGGCAAGCTTTCGCCAAGCTTTCAGGTTGAAAGTTTTCTCCAGGCGCGGTGTTGGTCGCAAAGGCAGCGCTTCTGGCTGGCGCGCTGTAAACTCCCCCGCGCGCAGCATGGGCGGCGCCTGGGGCTTGGTTTGGTCCCGCTGTTCGAGTGGAGGTGGCAGTGCGAGTTCTGCTGGTCGAAGACCATCCGCAATTGGCGGAAAGTGTGGCCCAGGCCCTGCGTGCGTCGGGCCTGACGGTCGATGTGCTGCACGATGGCGTGGCCGCTGATCTGGCCCTGAGTAGCGAAGAATATGCGCTGGCCGTTCTCGACATCGGCTTGCCGCGTATGGACGGCTTCCAGGTGTTGGCGCGCTTGCGTGAGCGCGGCAAAACCCTGCCAGTACTCATGCTGACCGCACGCGGTGAGGTCAAGGATCGCGTCCACGGCCTCAACCTGGGGGCTGATGACTACCTGGCCAAACCCTTCGAGTTGACTGAGCTGGAGGCTCGGGTCAAGGCGCTGCTGCGGCGCAGTGTGCTGGGGGGGGAGCAGCAGCAGCGCTGCGGGCCGCTGGTGTATGACCTGGGTACGCGGCGTTTCAGCCTCAATGCGGAGTTGCTCAACCTGACGTCCCGCGAGCAGGCCGTGCTTGAAGCCATGATCGCGCGCCCAGGGCGGGTCATGAGCAAGGAGCAACTGGCGGCGCAGGTCTTCGGGCTCGACGAAGACGCCAGTGCCGATGCCATCGAGATCTACATTCACCGCCTGCGCAAAAAGCTTGAAGGCGGCGTGCGCATTGTCACGTTCCGTGGCTTGGGTTATCTGCTGGAAGCCAGCGATGGTTGATCCCGGCAGCCTGCGGGGTCGGCTGCTGCGGCGTCTCGCCTTGCTGCTGACCGTGATCCTGGTGGTCAGCAGCCTGAGTGCCTACTGGAGCGCCCGTCGCGCCGCCGATACGGCTTATGACCGAACCCTGCTGGCATCTGCCCGGGCGATTGCCGACGGGCTCTATGCCACGGGTGAGCGGCTGAGTGCCAACGTGCCCTACGTGGCGCTCGACACCTTTGCCTATGACAGTGCCGGGCGGATCTATTACCAAGTGCTGGACTTGCAAGGGGCGCTGGTCTCCGGTTACGAGGACTTGCCCGCGCCGCCGCCCGGAACGCCACGCACGGATGATTACCCGGCGCTGGCGCATTTTTATGACGCCGAGTACCGCGAGCAGGGCGTGCGAGTGGTCAATTTGCTGCAGCCGGTCAGCGAGCCGCAGCTCAACGGTATCGCGCAGATCCGCGTTGCGGAAACCCAGGGCGCCCGTGAGCGCATGGCGCGTGAGTTGCTGCTCGGCACGCTGTGGCGCATGGGGCTGCTGTCGCTCAGTGCCCTTGGGCTGGTGTGGCTGGCCGTCAGCGCCGGTCTGCGGCCGTTGGAGCGTCTGCGGCGCAGCGTGATGGAGCGCACCAGTGATGATCTGCAGCCCTTGCCCGAGGCAGGCTTGCCCCGCGAGCTTCGGCCGTTGGTCGATGCGCTCAACCAGTTCAATGCACGCCTGCGGCGTTTGTTTGAGCGTCAGTCACAGTTTATCGCCGACGCATCCCACGAGCTGCGCACGCCTCTGGCCGCGCTCAAGGCGCGCATCGAGCTTGGCCTGCGTGATCAGCAGCCCGAGGTGTGGCGCAGCACATTGGAAAACGCCGCTCAGCAGACTGACCGCCTGACCCACCTGGCCAATCAGTTGTTGTCGTTGGCACGCATTGAGAGTGGCGCGCGCGCCATCGCTGAGGGGGGCGCTCAGCCGCTCGACCTCAGTCAGCTTGCGCGGGAACTGGGTTTAGCCTTGGCACCGTTGGCCCATGCACGCGGTATTGCCCTGGCGCTGGAGGCGGACGCGCCTGTCTGGCTGCATGGCGAGCCGACCTTGCTCAATGAGCTTTTGTGCAACCTGCTGGATAATGCCCTGGCGCATACGCCAGCAGGCGGGAATGTGGTGCTACGGGTGCTGGCGCCGGCGGTGCTCGAAGTACAGGACGACGGCCCTGGCATCCCGCTGGAAGATCACGAAAAGGTGTTTGAACGCTTTTATCGGCGCACGGCCCAGAGTACAGGCGCAGGGCTTGGGCTGGCGATTGTCGGCGAGATCTGCCGGGCCCATCAGGCGGTGATCACCCTGCACCAGCCGGAGCCGCGCGGGCTGCTGGTGCGGGTGGCTTTTACTCCACTGGACAAGCCAGCGGCAGTGCCCTGAGTGGCGCGACGCTTACTGCAGCATGCTCATGGCAGCTTCCATGGCGCCGGAGAGGTCTTCATCGGCTTGCATGTCCACGTTCGGGTCCAGCCCCAGTTTGCTAAACGCGGGAATGCTCGACCAGTCCAGCTGCGTGTAAGGGTGCTCGCTGCCGAGGAAGCTCTGCAGGGTGGCGACCTGTACGATGTCGACGTAGTCGACTTTGGCGCTGTCGCGTTGGAAGTTCAGGTACTGGCTGGGCACCATGGCAATCAGCTCGGGGAACTCCCAGGCCCGCAGGATGCGGTCGCCGATGATCGGGTGAATCTGCTCAATCACATGGTTGAGGCTGATCGAGTCGGCCAGCAATTCGTTGTGTTCTTCGGCGTAGGTCAGAATCGGCAGTACGCCAATCTGGTGCACCAGGCCGGCAAGCGTGGCCTGGTCAGGCATCAGGCGCGTGTAGTGTTTGCACAGCACATGGCAGATCCCGGCGATTTCCGTGCTTTTGTTCCACACCTCACGCATCTTGCGGTCCACCACATCGCTGGTGGCCTGGAACATCTGCTCCATGGCCAGGCCCGTGGCCAGGTTGCAGGTGTAGTTGATGCCCAGGCGCCCGACGGCCATTTGTAGGTCGGTGATTTCCTTGTTGGTGCGCAGCAGGGGGCTGTTGACCACCTTGATGATACGCGCTGTCAGGGCCGCATCGTTGCCGATCACCTTGCTGATCTGGGCGACGCCAATGTCCGGGTCTTCCGCTGCTTCGCGGACCCGCAGCGCCACTTCGGGCAGCGTAGGCAGCACCAGGTCATCGTTCTCGATGGCCTGGATCAGTTCCTGTTGGACTCTTTCGGCAAGCTTGCTCATTGGGCTTCTCGGCTGGGATGCAGACAATTAGGTTGAATCAGCGCAGGATTTCGCGATTGGAATCGAGGGTGTAAGGCAGGTCGAGCAGGGTCAGGTGCGGGCCCTCAAGCGCACCCAAGTGCAGGCGGCCGTCGCTGACCGCGTCTTCCTGCAGCACGGCGAGCAGTTCAACGCCCTCATCAGTCTGGGCCGCCAGCACCACTTCACCCACTGCACTGCCGTGCACGGGCGAGAACAGCGGTGTACCCGGGAGCGGCCCGCTGGTCTCGGCCAGGCTAAGGCGGTAAAGGCGACGTTTCAGTTTGCCCAGGTACTGCATGCGCGCCACGATTTCCTGGCCGGTGTAGCAGCCTTTCTTGAAGCTGACGCCGTCGAGCGCCTGCAGGTTAAGCATTTGCGGAATAAACAGCTCACGGGTCGGCGCAAACACCTGACCAACGCCGGCGCGAACCTGTGTCAGCAGCCAGTCATTGAGTGGACGCTGCGGCAGCAGGCTGGCCAGCTTCGCCTGCAGTGCCGCGCCTTGTTCGGCCGCAACCCACAGCTCGCAACGGCCGTCGCTGAGGCGAACCGCGCGTATGCCGTCGACCACGACCACGCTGCCGGCGGCTTGAGGCAGGGGCAGGTCAAGTGCAGTCAGAGCTTCATCAGCTTGGCTCAGGCCAAAGCGGGCGTAGTCGGCGGTGGCATCCGAGAGGGTCGATTTGGAGAACACCGCGTATTTCTTCAGGTCCGCCAGCTGGCTGTCGACCAGTGCAGCATCCATCGCCAGTAGGTAGCCATCGTCCAGGGCGACAACGCGAAAGCTGGACTGCATGCGGCCCTTGGGCGTGCAGCGGGCGCCCAGGCTGCTGTAGCTGGCACTCAAGTAGTTGAGGTTGCAGGTCACCTGACCCTGGAGAAACTTGCTCGCATCGACACCGCGAATGGCAAGAATGCCTTCGTGGGTGAGGGGGCAGAAAAACGTGCGATCGACCATGACAGTGCGGTTTACCGTTGGAAAGTCAGGCTCCCATCATAGAGCCCGGCTCCCAGCTTGTCAGCGCTGCTGTGTTGACACCAGCAGAGGTCAACAGCCAGGCCTTTCACCGCTATACTGGCGGCCCTTCCGTAGGAGCCCGTCATGGTCGATACCGTCGAAACAACAGAACTCAATCGCCTTTTCTGGCACAGCCGTCGCGGCATGCTGGAACTGGATGTGCTTTTGGTGCCGTTCGTCCGCGAGGTCTACCCGACTCTGGATGCCGAGGACCGCGAGCGCTATCGCAAGCTGCTCGAATGCGAAGACCAGGACATGTTCGGCTGGTTCATGCAGCGCGACGAGCCCGAGGATGCCGATCTCAAACGCATGGTTCGCATGATCCTGGATCGTGTCCAGCCCAAGTAACGCGTTCGAGTGTCGGTGGCGGCCTTCAGCCATTTTGCTGGCGCTGTACCTGGCGGTGCTGGGGCTGGCACTGCTGAGTGTGGCGTGGCTCGATGTGCCTGAGGTCTGGCGTGGGCTGGCCTGGTTGGCGTGCTTGGCCCATGCCGTGTGGGTGTTGCCGCGGCATGTGCTGCTCAGCCATCGGCAGGCGTTTCGCGGCCTGAGGCGCAGTGACGCGGGTTGGTCGCTGTGGCGTCAGGTGGATGGCTGGCAGGCTGTGCAGTTACGCCCCGACAGCCTGGCATTTCCCTGGGTGGTGGTGCTGCGTTTTCGCATCCCCGGCGAGCGCTTTAGCCGCGGGGTGTGCATTGCGCGCGATGCGCTGCCTGCCGAGCAACACCGGCGCTTGCGCGTCCAGCTTAAATTCAGTCGCCGAAGGTGGGTGGCACCAGAATAGTGTCGAGGGCGTGAGGCAGCATCTCCGGGTAATCCAGGGTGTAATGCAGGCCCCGGCTTTCGCGGCGCAGCATGGCCGAGCGAATCATCAGTTCCGCCACCTGGGCCAGGTTGCGCAGCTCGATCAGGTCGCGGCTCACGCGGTAATTACTGTAAAACTCATCGATCTCATCGAGCAGCAGGCGCACTCGGTGCTCGGCGCGTTGCAGGCGTTTGTTGGTGCGCACGATGCCCACGTAATCCCACATGAAGCGCCGCAGCTCGTCCCAGTTGTGCGCGATGATCACGTCTTCGTCCGAATCGGTAACCTGGCTGGCGTCCCAGCGGGGAAGGGCGGGCGGTGCTTTGATCTGCTCCAGCTGCGCGACGATGTCAGCCGCGGCCGAGCGGGCGTAGACGAAGCACTCGAGGAGTGAGTTGCTGGCCATGCGGTTAGCGCCGTGCAGTCCAGTGAAGCTGGTTTCGCCGATGGCATACAGGCCCGGAACATCGGTATGGCCGTTCTGGTCGACCACCACACCGCCACAGGTGTAATGGGCAGCTGGCACCACCGGGATGGGCTGGCGCGTGATGTCGATACCGAAGTCCAGGCAGCGCTCGTAAACCGTGGGGAAGTGGCTTTTGACGAACTCGGCCGGCTTGTGGCTGATGTCCAGGTAGACGCAATCGATACCCAGGCGCTTCATCTCGTGGTCGATGGCGCGGGCCACGATGTCACGCGGTGCCAACTCCGCACGCTCGTCGAAGCGCGGCATAAAGCGTTCACCGTTTGGCAGCTTCAGCAGTGCGCCTTCGCCGCGCAGGGCTTCGGTCACCAGAAAGCTCTTGGCCTGCGGGTGATACAGGCAGGTGGGGTGGAACTGGTTGAACTCCAGGTTGCCCACCCGGCAGCCGGCGCGCCAAGCCATGGCGATCCCATCGCCGCAGGCGCCGTCTGGGTTGCTGGTGTACAGGTAAACCTTGGCCGCACCGCCGGTTGCCAGAATGACGAAACGGGCGCCATAGGTGTCGACCTCCCCGCTGTTGCGGTCGAGCACATAGGCGCCCAGGCAGCGCTGGCCGTCGAGGCCAAGCTTGCGCTCGGTTATCAGGTCGACCGCAACACACTGCTCGAGCAGTTCGATGTTGCTGCGCTGCTGCGCCTGTTCGAGCAGGGTGCGGAATATGGCCGCACCTGTTGCGTCGGCCGCATGAATGATGCGCCGGTGGCTGTGACCGCCCTCGCGGGTCAGGTGGAACTCGAAGCCGCCGTCCTCGCGCCCGGTCTCGTCATCGCGGGTGAAGGGCACGCCCTGGTCGATCAGCCACTGGATGGCTTCGCGGCTGTGCTCGACAGTAAAGCGCACGGCCTCTTCGCGGCACAGGCCGCCCCCGGCATTGAGGGTGTCTTCAACGTGGGATTCGACGGTGTCAGTGTCATCGAGTACGGCCGCTACCCCGCCTTGCGCCCAGTACGTGGAACCATTGGCCAGGGTGCCTTTGCTCAATATGGCAATGCGCAGGTGCGCCGGCAGAGTCAGTGCCAGGGTCAAGCCAGCGGCGCCGCTGCCGATCACCAGAACATCGTGTTGATACTGTTGGCTCATGTGCGAATCCCGCGTGAGGGCGGCCTTTGGGAGGTGTTGTCGATTTAGCGCGGTGCGGCGTCTATTGGTGGCTCATAGGGCCTATAGGCGTGCTCTTTCGTGCTCAGCATCACGCTGAAACGCAATCAGGCGCGGCGGCGAACGAAACGCCAACAGACCCTAGTATATAGAGGGGGCGGGCGGCACAATAGCGCGCTTATGACCCGCGTTGAGTATCCGGAACTTTCTTAGTCTTCCGGGTTCCATAGAGGGTTGCCCAAGATAGGGACGAGGTTCGCATGCCGAGCGCTTTGCCGTATATCTGGCGAGTGAAGGTAAGCGGGCAATCTAACGACGATAGGCGCAGCAGGCGGTCCGGTTCTGCTGCGTCATTTCCGTGCAAGGTGAAAAGTCGCTTTGCAGGAAGTTTGCTTGGAGGGTAGAACTTTTGCGCAACGCCCCAGTCTATGTTGGCAAGCCGATTCACTGGCCGGCGCAACGCTCCTCCAAGCTCCACGAGGAGTGTCCATGCTAACCCAGGAAGAAGATCAGCAGCTGGTTGAGCGCGTGCAGCGCGGCGACAAGCGAGCATTCGATCTATTGGTACTGAAGTATCAGCACAAGATTCTCGGGTTGATCGTGCGCTTTGTGCACGACACTCACGAGGCTCAGGATGTCGCTCAGGAAGCCTTCGTGAAGGCCTATCGGGCGCTCGGAAACTTTCGCGGTGATAGCGCGTTTTATACGTGGCTCTACCGCATCGCCATCAACACGGCGAAGAACTACCTGGTGTCGCGTGGTCGGCGGCCGCCAGACAACGATGTAAGCGCTGAGGATGCAGAGTTCTATGACGGCGATCATGCCCTCAAGGACATCGAGTCACCAGAGCGAGCGTTGTTGCGGGATGAGATCGAGGCCACCGTGCATCGCTGCATCCAGCAACTGCCAGAAGATTTGCGAACGGCGCTAACGTTACGTGAATTTGATGGTCTGAGTTATGAGGACATTGCGAGCGTCATGCAGTGTCCAGTGGGTACCGTACGATCCCGAATCTTCCGGGCCCGTGAAGCCATTGATAAATCCCTGCAGCCCTTGTTGCAGGATACCTAGCTAAGACAGCGGCGACAGCCAAGAGAGGAACCGTCATGAGTCGTGAAGCCCTGCAGGAATCGCTGTCCGCGGTGATGGATAACGAAGCGGATGAACTTGAATTACGGCGTGTGCTCGGTGCGAGCGATGCGACTGAAATGCGTGCCACTTGGGCCCGCTATCAGGTTGCGCGCGCAGCCATGCACAAAGAGCTGTTAGAGCCGCGTCTGGATATCGCTGCCGCTGTCTCTGCTGCGTTGGCCGATGAAGCTACGCCTGTTGCAGACAAGGTTGTGCGCGGTCCGTGGAAGATGGTTGGGCGTTTTGCTGTTGCAGCCAGCGTGACGGTTGCTGTGTTGGCAGGCGTGCGCCTGTACAACCAGGACGACGTAGCCGGTGCGCAAATGGCGCAGCAAGCGCCGCAGCCTTCGCTGGTTACACCGCAGATGCAGGGCCCGGCCATGCTGGCTGGTTTCAACGCCTCCGGTGAGCAGGAAGCCGCTCCGCAGAAAGCCGAGCCGACCTGGCACGAGCAGCGTCTGCCCGACTACCTGCGTCAGCACGCTCAGCAGGCCACGATGAATGCTGAAGGCGCACTGCCGCAAGCACGTGCCGCCAGCATGGAAGAAGATCGTTAAGTCAGGCGGTTTACGTTAAGGAGCAGGAGGCGCATGCGTTTTATTCCCTTGGCCTCCGTGGTGCTCGGCAGTTGGCTGGCGTTGCCGGTCGCTGCCGCTGATGCGCAGGCTTGGTTGAAGCGTCTTGCCGACGCTGAGCATACGCAAAGCTTTCAAGGCCATTTCGTTTACGAGCGTAGTGGCAGTCTCTCCACCCATCGGATCTGGCATCAGGTAGGTGCCGATGGCGTCGTGCGTGAGCGCCTCTTGCAGCTCGACGGTCCGGTTCAAGAAGTCGTGAGAGTGGGTGGTCAGGTGCAATGTGCGAGTAGCGCATTTGCCGATCAGGCCCCTGACACGCAAGTCTGGCCAGCTAGGCCGCTTAATGCCCTGCAGCTTGGTGACTCCTATGACGCCCGTGTCGTGGGCGTATCCCGTGTCGCCGGGCGTGATACCACGGTGCTGGGTCTGATCCCGCGTGATCAGCACCGCTACGCGGTGGAGCTGCATCTCGATCAAGCCACCGCGCTGCCGCTCAAGTCGCTGCTGCTCAATGATGAGGGGCGGTTGCTTGAGCGTTTCCAGTTTTCCGATCTGCAGTTGGGCGCAAGCGCCGATGCTGATTTGCAGGCGAGTGATGCCTGCAAATCTGTTTCGGTGATCCAGGCGCGTGCCTCTGTAGCCGATGCCTGGCGTGCCGACTGGTTGCCACCCGGCTTTGTGCTCAAGGGCGTTACCGTGCGTCCGAGCTCGGCGTCCAATGAATCCGTGGCCAGCCTGGTGTATGGCGATGGCCTTGCGAGTTTTTCAGTGTTCCTCGAGCCGCTGGTCGGTGAGGCAGTGGAGGATGCGCGTAGCCAGTTGGGGCCGACCGTTGCGGTGTCGCGGCGACTCTCCACTGTCGAGGGTGACGTGATGGTGACCGTTGTCGGTGAGATTCCTTTAGGCACGGCTGAGCGTGTGGCCCTCTCCATACGCAGTACGGTTGGTGAAACGAGCGCGCCAGAATGATCGAAGAGTCGGGGCGTGTGGTGGCGGTTGAATCCGGCGCAGTCTGGGTTGAAACCCTGCGCAAAAGCACCTGCTCCGGGTGTTCTGCGCGCAGTGGCTGCGGTCAGGGGCTGCTGGGGGAGCTCGGCCTTGGGCCGCGTCGTGGCCATGTTCGGGCCTTATCTGAACTGTCTCTTTCTGTGGGTGATGCGGTAATCATCGGGGTTCGTGAGGACCTGCTGGTGCGCGGCTCCCTGTTGGTTTATCTGATGCCCCTGCTTGGCTTGTTCGCCGGCGCCCTGCTGACGCAGAGTGCTGGCGCGGCCGAGCCGTGGGTGGTGCTCGGTGGTTTTGCCGGGATGTTCCTGGCTTGGTACGGTGTGCGCAGACGCAGTGTCCGTACGGCGCATGATCCGGCTTTGCAGCCGGTTGTCGTGCGCAGGGTACAGGCGGCTGCAATCGCTGCGGTTTGAGTCGTAGTCTTATCTGGATGGGGAGTCGTATGTCGTTGCCTAGCCTGAAATTTTCATTAACCGCCTTGTTGGGCGTCTTCATGCTGGGGCAGGCGGCTATCGCCAGTGCCGAGCTCCCAGACTTTACCGACCTGGTCGAACAGGCGTCGCCCGCCGTGGTGAACATCAGTACGCGCCAGCGCATGCCGGATCGCGCTGTTGCCGGCGGTGGGCAACTGAATATGCCGGATCTGGAAGGCCTGCCGCCGATGTTTCGCGAGTTCTTCGAGCGCAGCATTCCCCAAGCGCCGCGCGCGCCCGGCGGGCGCCAGCGTGAAGCGCAGTCGCTGGGTTCGGGGTTCATCATTTCGGCAGACGGCTATGTGCTGACCAACAACCATGTGGTGGCCGATGCTGATGAAATCATCGTGCGTTTGTCTGATCGCAGTGAGCTGGAAGCCAAGTTGATTGGTGCTGATCCGCGCAGCGACGTGGCCCTGCTGAAGGTTGAGGGCGACAATCTGCCGACCGTCAAACTGGGCAAGTCTGAAGACCTCAAGGTCGGTGAGTGGGTGTTGGCCATTGGCTCGCCATTCGGCTTCGATCATTCAGTGACCGCCGGCATCGTCAGTGCCAAGGGGCGCAGCCTGCCGAACGAAAGCTACGTACCTTTTATCCAGACGGACGTGGCGATCAACCCGGGTAACTCCGGTGGCCCACTTTTCAACCTGGCGGGTGAGGTCGTCGGCATCAATTCGCAGATTTTTACCCGCTCTGGCGGCTTTATGGGCCTGTCGTTCGCTATTCCCATGAGCGTGGCGATGGATGTCGCCGACCAGCTGAAGGCTACCGGTAAGGTGAGTCGCGGCTGGTTGGGTGTGGTGATTCAAGAAGTGAACAAGGATCTGGCGGAGTCTTTTGGCCTGGATCGTCCAGCCGGTGCTTTGGTGGCGCAGGTGCTTGAGGAAGGTCCAGCAGCCAAAGGTGGCTTGCAGGTGGGGGATGTGATCCTCAGTCTTAATGGCCAGCCCATCGTCATGTCGGCAGACCTGCCGCACCTGGTGGGTACGCTGAAGGCGGGGAGCAAGGCGGAACTCGATGTGGTGCGTGAAGGCGCCCGTCGCAAGTTGTCGCTGACCATTGGCGCGTTGCCGGAAGACGGTGAGGAGGTGGCGGCTGCCGGCTCGCCGGGGGCTGAGCGCAGCAGCAATCGCCTCGGTGTGAAGGTGGCTGAGCTGACCGAAGAGCAGAAAAAGAGCCTGGATCTGCGCGGTGGCGTGGTGATCTCCGAGGTGCAGGGTGGTCCGGCTGCGCTGATCGGCCTGCGCCCCGGTGATGTGGTGACCCATTTGAACAATCAGGCGATCGATTCGGCCAAGACCTTCACTCAGGTCGCTGAGTCGCTGCCGAAGAACCGTTCAGTTTCCATGCGCGTGCTGCGTCAAGGGCGTGCAAGCTTCATTACCTTCAAGTTAGCTGAATAAGCCGCCCGGGTAGTTTTGGCTTGCTGCACTGAAAAGGGGCGATCTTGATCGCCCCTTTTCATACCTGACTGTCCTGCGCGCGCGTGACGGGTGCGCCGCCGATCAGGTACACTTTGCGGCTATTTTCGGCGGGCAGTCGCCTGCGACTTTTTAGAGTGTTGTCCTGTGAGTGACCTGAGTCATATCCGCAATTTCTCCATCATTGCCCACATTGATCACGGCAAATCCACCCTGGCTGACCGTTTCATCCAGATGTGTGGCGGCCTGGCCGACCGTGAAATGGAAGCTCAGGTCCTGGATTCCATGGATCTTGAGCGTGAGCGCGGGATTACCATCAAGGCCCATAGCGTGACCCTGTATTACAAGGCGCGCGACGGCAAGACCTACCAGTTGAACTTCATCGACACCCCGGGTCACGTCGACTTCACCTATGAAGTCAGCCGCTCGCTGGCCGCCTGCGAAGGCGCGCTGCTGGTGGTCGATGCTGGCCAGGGTGTCGAGGCGCAATCGGTTGCCAACTGCTACACCGCCATCGAGCAAGGGCTCGAGGTTATGCCGGTGTTGAACAAGATCGACCTGCCTCAGGCCGATCCGGACCGGGTCAAGGAAGAGATCGAGAAGATCATCGGCATCGATGCCACTGACGCCGTCACCTGCAGCGCCAAGACCGGCCTGGGTGTCGACGAGGTGCTCGAGCGCCTGGTGAACACCATTCCTGCTCCGACCGGCGATATTGAAGCGCCTTTGCAAGCGTTGATCATCGACTCCTGGTTCGACAACTACCTCGGCGTCGTGTCCCTGGTCCGCGTGCGTCAAGGGCGGATCAAGAAGGGTGACAAGGTACTGGTCAAGTCCACCGGCAAGATTCACCTGGTTGACAGCGTTGGCGTGTTCAACCCGAAGCACACCGCGACGGTTGACCTTAAAGCAGGCGAAGTGGGCTTTATCATCGCCGGCATCAAGGATATTCACGGTGCGCCGGTCGGTGACACCCTGACCCTGAGCTCGACCCCGGATGTGGATGTGCTGCCTGGCTTCAAACGCATTCAGCCACAGGTCTATGCCGGTCTGTTCCCGGTCAGCTCCGATGACTTCGAAGACTTCCGTGAAGCCTTGCAGAAGCTCACCCTGAACGACTCATCGCTGCAGTACACCCCGGAAAGCTCCGACGCTCTAGGCTTCGGCTTCCGTTGCGGCTTCCTCGGCATGCTGCACATGGAAATCATCCAGGAGCGCCTGGAGCGCGAATACGACCTGGACCTGATCACCACCGCGCCGACGGTAATCTTCGAGTTGTTGCTCAAGACAGGTGAAACGATTTACGTCGATAACCCGTCGAAACTGCCGGACCTGTCGTCGATTGAAGACATGCGCGAGCCCATCGTGCGTGCCAATATTCTGGTGCCTCAAGAGCATCTGGGTAACGTGATTACCCTGTGCATCGAGAAGCGTGGCGTGCAGCACGACATGCTGTTCCTCGGCTCGCAGGTTCAGGTTACCTACGACTTGCCGATGAATGAGGTGGTGCTGGACTTCTTCGATCGTCTGAAGTCGACCAGCCGCGGTTATGCATCGCTGGACTATCATTTTGATCGTTACCAGTCAGCCAACCTGGTCAAACTGGATGTACTGATCAACAGTGAGAAGGTCGATGCCCTGGCGTTGATCGTGCATCGCGACAACGCGCACTACAAAGGCCGTGCGTTGACCGAGAAGATGAAAGAGCTGATTCCTCGGCAGATGTTCGACGTGGCAATCCAGGCCGCCATTGGCGGGCAGATTGTGGCGCGCACCACTGTCAAGGCGCTGAGAAAGAACGTACTGGCTAAGTGTTACGGCGGCGACGTGAGCCGTAAACGTAAACTGCTGGAGAAGCAGAAGGCTGGTAAGAAACGCATGAAGCAGGTCGGTAACGTGGAAATTCCACAAGAAGCCTTCCTTGCGGTGCTCAGGTTGGATAGTTAGGTCCTATGTCGCTAAATTTCCCGCTGTTGCTGGTTATCGCCGTTGCCGTCTGTGGAGCACTGGCGCTGTTCGACCTGGTTTTTCTGGCACCGCGCCGTCGCGCGGCGATTGCCAATTACCACGGCCAGGTCAACCAGCCTGACGAGGCGGTGGTCGAGCGCCTGAACAAAGAACCCCTGCTGGTTGAATACGGCAAGTCGTTCTTTCCAGTGCTGGCGATTGTGCTGGTGCTGCGCTCGTTTCTGGTCGAGCCGTTCCAGATTCCATCGGGCTCGATGAAGCCGACGCTGGAAGTGGGCGATTTCATCCTGGTCAACAAGTTTGCCTATGGCATCCGCCTGCCGGTGCTGGACACCAAGGTGATTGATGTCGGTGACCCGGCCCGCGGCGATGTGATGGTGTTCCGCTACCCGAGCGACCCGAACATCAACTACATCAAGCGCGTGGTTGGCCTGGCGGGCGACCATATCCGCTACACCAGCGACAAGCAGCTGTTCATCAATGATCAGCCGGTGGCTCAGCAACTCCTCGGTGAGGAAGCTGGCAGCCTGGGCAGCGTGACCCTCTACAACGAAAAGCTGGGCGAAGTTGAGCACCAGATTCGCAAGGAAATGAACCGCTACCGTGTCGAACCTGGCAAGGAGTGGGTGGTGCCACAAGGCCACTACTTCATGATGGGTGACAACCGCGACAACTCCAACGACAGCCGTTATTGGAATGACCCGGCCATCCCTAAAGCTCTGCATGGCATGGTTCCCGATCAGAATATCGTCGGTAAGGCCTTTGCGGTGTGGATGAGCTGGCCGGACCCGAAAGTACGCAATCTGCCTAATTTTTCTCGTGTTGGTCTGATTCACTGAGGCAAAACGGGCACCCTGGCACTGTGTAATTCAGTGCCATGGGCTATAACGAGTCGGGTCAGGCCGCAGGCCGACGACGACACAACAACATTGCATGCTGGGGTTCTCCAATGACATTCGCGCGTTCGCAGAAGGGCTTGTCGATACTGAGTTGGTTGGTGGTGCTGGCCGTGGTGGCGTTTCTCGCCAGTACCGCGTTCAAAGTCATCCCGCATTACCTCGACTACATGTCGATGGAAAAAATCATCACCTCGGTCGAAACCGACCGCGCACTGCAGGTGCGTACCGTGGGTGATTTCTACGAGCACGTCAGCAAAGGCATGCAGGTCAACAGTATTCGTGACCTGAACCTGCGCGATGCCCTCGACGTGACGGTAGAAAACAATGAATTTCTCGCCCACCTCAAGTACGAGAAGCGCGAGCCGCTGATCGAAAACCTCGACCTTGTGGTGCATTTCGACAAAGAATTCCGTGTGCGTATGCCGTGACTGCTTCGTTATCCCGCCTCGAGCGTCAGCTCGGTTACACCTTCAAAGACCAGGACCTGATGGTCCTGGCGCTCACCCACCGCAGCTTCGCCGGCCGTAACAACGAACGGTTGGAGTTCCTCGGTGACGCCATTCTCAATTTTGTCGCCGGTGAAGCACTGTTCGAGCGCTTCCCGCAGGCGCGTGAGGGCCAGTTGTCGCGCCTGCGTGCGCGCCTGGTCAAGGGCGAGACGTTGGCCGTGTTGGCCCGTGGTTTCGACCTGGGCGAGTACCTGCGGCTGGGCTCCGGTGAGTTGAAAAGCGGCGGCTTTCGCCGTGAGTCGATTCTTGCCGATGCCCTGGAAGCACTGATCGGCGCCATTTACCTGGATGCCGGCATGGAGGCTGCCCGTACCCGCGTACTGGCCTGGCTGACCACCGAGCTGGACAGCCTGACCCTGGTCGACACCAACAAGGATCCAAAAACCCGCCTGCAGGAGTTTCTGCAGTCGCGGGCCTGTGACCTGCCACGCTACGACGTGGTGGATATCCAGGGCGATCCGCACTGCCGGACATTCGTCGTCGAGTGTCAGGTTTCTTTACTGAATGAAAAAACCCTAGGGCAGGGCGCCAGCCGGCGCATCGCCGAGCAGGTCGCCGCAGCGGCGGCGCTGATCGCCCTGGGCGTGGAGAATGGCAATGACTGATTCACCTGTTACACGCTGTGGCTATGTCGCCATCGTCGGCCGGCCCAACGTGGGCAAGTCGACGTTGCTCAACCACATCCTCGGGCAAAAGCTGGCGATCACCTCGCGCAAGCCGCAGACCACTCGCCACAACATGCTCGGCATCAAGACCGAGGGCGATGTGCAGGCGATCTACGTCGACACCCCCGGCCTGCACAAGAACAACGAGAAAGCGCTGAACCGCTACATGAACAAGAACGCCTCGTCGGCCCTCAAGGACGTTGACGTGGTGATCTTCGTGGTCGACCGCACGCGCTGGACCGACGAAGACCAGATGGTCCTTGAGCGTGTGCAGTACTGCGAAGGTCCGGTCATTCTGGCGATCAACAAGACCGACCGCCTGGAAGACAAGGCCGAGCTGATGCCGCACCTGGAGTGGCTGGCCACCCAACTGCCGAAGGCCGAGATCGTGCCGGTATCCGCGCAGCAGGGGCATAACCTCGATGCGCTGGAAAAACTGGTGGGCGAGCGTCTGCCTGAAGGTGTGCATTTCTTCCCGGAAGACCAGGTCACCGACCGCTCCAGCCGCTTCTTCGCGGCCGAGCTGGTGCGCGAGAAGATCATGCGTCAGCTCGGTGCCGAACTGCCGTACCAGATCACTGTAGAAATCGAAGAATTCAAGCGCGACGGGCGCATTCTGCACATCCATGCGCTGATTCTGGTCGAGCGTGATGGGCAGAAGAAAATCATCATTGGCGACAAGGGCGAGCGTATCAAGCGCATTGGTCAGGATGCGCGCAAGGACATGGAGGTGATGTTCGACTCCAAAGTCATGCTCAACCTCTGGGTCAAGGTCAAAAGCGGTTGGTCGGACGACGAGCGCGCATTGCGTTCGCTGGGTTACGACAACATCTGATGCACCCGCGCGCCGGTTCCGGTGCGCGGCCTGATTCGCCCACGAGTAGCCTGTCATGAGCGCTCAAGCCGCCTACGTCTTGCACAGCCGTGCTTATCGCGAGAGCAGTGCGCTGGTCGATATCTTCACCCCGGCGGGTCGCTCACGGGCGGTGCTGCGTGGCGCCCGCGGACGTGCGGGCACCCTGGCGCGGCCGTTTATCCCGCTGGAAATTGCCCTGCGTGGACGCGGCGAGCTGAAAACCGTCAGCCACCTGGAAGCCGTGGGCATTCCCAACCTGCTCACCGGTGAGGCGCTGTTCAGCGGCCTTTACCTCAACGAATTACTGATACGCCTGCTGCCGGCCGAAGACCCGCAACCCGCCGTATTCGAGCATTACGCCATGACCGTGCTGGCGCTGGCTCAAGGCCGCGCGATCGAGCCGCTGTTACGCTCATTTGAATGGCGCCTGCTCGACCAGCTGGGCTATGGTTTCGCCCTGGATCAGGATTGCCAGGGGCAGCCGGTGGTCGGCAGTGGTATTTATCGCCTGGAAGCCGACCGCGGGCTGGTGCCGATCGGCCATCTGCAACCGGGCGCCTTTCACGGTGCTGAGTTGCTGGCCATGGCTGACGCTGATTGGTCCGCCGCTGGCGCCCTGGCGGCTGCCAAGCGCCTGATGCGTCAGGCCCTGGCCCCACATCTGGGCGGCCGACCCTTGGTCAGCCGCGAATTGTTTATGACGCTCAAGGAGCCAACGCGTGACTGATGCCAATCGTATTCTGCTGGGTGTGAACATCGACCATGTGGCGACCCTGCGCCAGGCCCGTGGGACGCGCTACCCCGACCCGGTCAAGGCCGCGCTGGACGCCGAAGAAGCCGGCGCCGACGGGATCACCGTGCACCTGCGCGAAGACCGCCGGCATATCCAGGACCGCGACGTGCGCGTGCTGGCCGAAGTGCTGCAAACGCGGATGAACTTCGAGATGGGCGTGACGGATTTTATGCTCGGTTTCGCCGAGCAGATCCGCCCCGCGCATGTCTGCCTGGTGCCGGAAACCCGCCAGGAACTGACCACCGAAGGCGGTCTGGATGTCGCCTGCCAGGAGGCCCGCATTGGTGCGGCCGTCGAGCGCCTGCGCCGTGCCGGCTGCGAGGTGTCGCTGTTTATCGACGCCGAGGAGCGGCAGATCGAAGCCGCGCGGCGCATCGGCGCCCCGGCCATCGAGCTGCACACCGGGCGCTACGCCGATGCTCATACCCCTGAGGAAGCGGCCCGCGAGCTGGCGCGTATCAGCGATGGTGTGATCTGTGGTTTGCAACATGGCTTAATCGTCAACGCCGGGCATGGCCTGCACTATCACAATGTTGAGGCCGTAGCGGCGATCATGGGGATCAATGAGCTGAACATCGGCCATGCCCTGGTCTCCCACGCCCTGTTTGTCGGCTTCAAGCAGGCAGTGGCAGAGATGAAGGCGTTGATCGTGGCAGCAGCTAACCGGGGCTAGTGTCGCCTCGCCCGTGAAATGCCGGTGCAAGGCCAGGCTATGTGGGAGGGGCTTTAGTCGCGAACTCTTCGCGGCATAGCCAAAGCTTCGCGGCTAAAGTGGAGCGCCGTCCGGCCCCTCCCGCGCCGCCTGGCATGGGCCGGCATTTGATGCCTGAGGCGAGCCTAATGCGGGCTGCTAAAGGCCTGCACCATCTGCGCGGCGAGGACGTCGATGGCGTCGTTGCGCTGATGGCCGTAGATCAGTTTGATGTGGTAGTCGCCCAGGGGCGGTAGGCCCTGTTCTGCGCCGAGGCGGCGTAGCGGCGGCTTGACCAGGCTGCGCGGAAAGGGGGCGATGGCCAGGTCGGCGATCATCGCCGCCTCCTGGCCGGCGCACTGTTCGCAGGAGTAGGCGATACGGTAGTCGGTGTCTTGCCGGCCCAGTGCATCAAGGGCCGTGCGGCGCCAGGCGCACCCCGGGTTGGCCAAGGCCAATGGCAGGGGATTGCGCTGGACTGCCAGGCCGCCTTCACGGCCCGCCCACACCAGTTCCTCGGAGTAGATGATCTCCCCTCGGGAGTCGTCCATACCATCATTGCCGGCGTTGATCAGGGTCAGGTCGAGTTCGCCGGCATCCAACTTCGCCACCAAGTCCGCACTGCGGCCCACATTCACCTCGACCTCCACGGCCGGGTGGCTGCGGGCGAACAGGGTGAGCACGCCAGGCAGCACGCGGTCGCCAATGTCGTTCGGCGTGCCGAAACGCACCTTGCCGGTCAGCGTCGGGGCCAGAAAGTGCGCCACCGCTTCTTCGTTGAGCCTGAGCAGGCGCCGCGCGTAACCCAGCAGCAGTTCACCTTCGGCGGTCAGTTCCACGCGACGCGCTTCGCGGCGAAACAACCGCTGGCCGAGGATTTCTTCCAGACGTTTGATCTGCAGGCTGACGGCAGCTGTGGTGCGGTGCACCTGGCTGGCAGTGCGAGTGAAGCTGCCGCTCTCGGCGATGCCGACAAAGGTGCGCAGCACATCGCTTTCAAGCAACGGCAAGGCGGAGGAAGGCGCTGAAATTGGCATTTATCGTTAAGTATTACTTAATCTGCGGTTGGGTATTTGTCGTTTGTTTGAACGATAGGCGCCCTTCATCCTGAACGCAAGCCGATAAACAGTCGGCCCAGTAAGGAGAAGATGCGATGCCCCGTACTCACCGTGATGACCGGCCCCGTCCGCCAATGCCTGCGTTCTACATGCCGGCGATGTGGCCACTGGATCTGCAGAACGCCATCGTCGACTGGTTGGGCGCCTGGTGGTGGCGCCGGCGTATGCGCCGCCTTTTGCGCCAGGACGAACTCGGCCTGATTCGCCTGGGCAGCGCCCGTGGTGTCGTGGTACAGGGCGCCCGCACGCCGCTGCGGCTGATCGCACAGCGACGCGCGCGCTGGTTACGTCGTCAGTAACGGCTATCGCATCGACTTGAGGGTTGGGCGGTGCGCATGGCGCACCCTACCGTGGCGTGCTCTACGGCTTACGCGCCACCAATACGGCGCGGCTGGGCGCCGGCAGGCCTTCGACCGTGCGGCTGCGGTCGGCTGGGTCGAGGAACTCGGGCAGCGACTGGAAGCGCATCCACTCGGTGGCGCGCTGCTCCTCCACAGAGGTGGTGTTGACGTCCACACAGCGCACGTCTTCGAAGCCGGCGCGGCGCAGCCAGAGCTCCAGGGCCGGCACCGAGGGCAGGAACCAGACGTTACGCATCTGCGCGTAGCGGTCCTCCGGCACCAGCACCTGCTGGGCATCGCCTTCGACCACCAGGGTTTCCAGCACCAACTCGCCGCCCTTGACCAGGCAGTCCTTGAGGTCAAGCAGGTGGTCGATGGGCGAGCGGCGGTGGTAGAGCACGCCCATGGAAAACACCGTATCGAAGCCTTGCAGCTTGCCGGGCAGTTCTTCGAATGCCAGCGGCAGGTGCCAGGCCGGCAGCTCGGGCAGGTAGTTTTTCATCGCCAGGAACTGGCAGAGGAACAGCCAGTTCGGGTCGATGCCGACCACGCTGTCGGCCCCGGCGCCGAGCATGCGCCACATGTAATAGCCGTTGCCGCAGCCGACATCCAGTACACGCTTGCCGGCCAGGTCGAGGTGCGGTGCAACGCGCTGCCATTTCCAGTCTGAGCGCCATTCGGTGTCGATGTGCACACCGAACAGATGAAACGGCCCTTTGCGCCAAGGGATCAGGCCACGCAGGGCACTGTCCAGGGCATTGCGGTTCGCCTCATCGGCGTGCCCGTCGAGGGTAAAGCTGTGCAGCAGTTCCACCTGGCTGGCCGTGAGGGCGGGCAGGGCTTCGACGGCGCCGTACCAGCGCGGCAGGTCGCCATGGCCGATGGCCAGTTTGCGGTCGATCTGCGCGGGCAGATCGGCGCTCCAGTCTTGCAACGGTGTACCGGCCAGGCGGGCTTGCAGGGCGTCGAGGTCAAGGCGGTGGATCATGGCAGAGCCACCAGCGAGGCGAAGTTCAGGCACTGGAACCAGGGCACCACCTGGCTGAAACCGGCCTGCAGCAGACGCTCGCGGTGCTGCTCAAGGCTGTCGGGGAGCATGACTTTTTCGATGGCGCTGCGTTTCTGCGCGATCTCCAGCTCGCTGTAGCCGTTGGCCCGCTTGAAGGCGATGTGCAACTCGTTGAGCAGGTTGTGCTGCGCTTCATCGGCAAAGCGCAGCTTCTCCGAGAGGATCAGCGCGCCACCGGGCAGCAGCGCCTGGCGGATGCGGGTGAGCAGGGCCAGGCGCTGTTCCGGCTGGATGAACTGCAGGGTGAAGTTCAACGCCACCAGGGAGGTGGGCTGCAGGTCGAGGCTGAGAATATCGGCCTCGATCACCTCAACCGGCAGCAACTCCTGGAACATCGAGTCTTGGGCGTGCAGGTACTCGCGGCTGCGTTCAACCATAGCGGGCGAGTTGTCCACGGCGATCACCCGGCAATCGGCGATCTGTACGTGGCGGCGCAGGGCCTGGGTCACTGCGCCGAGGGAGCTGCCCAGGTCATAGAGGATGCTGTGCGGCTGGGCGAACTGCCCGGCCAGAACGCCGATGTTCTCGACGATGGTGGGGTAGCCGGGTACCGACCGTTTGATCATGTCCGGGAAGACCCGCACCACGTCTTCGTTAAAGACGAAATCCGGGACCTGGGCCAGGGGCTGGGCGAAAAGACGATCGGCTTGCTTGCTCACGGCGTTCTCGGCGGGGCGGGTAAAACCCGGCATTTTAGCCAAGTGCGTGGGCTAACCAAACAGGTATTAGGAAAACAGTCAGGACAATCCCAGGAGGCCATTAGCGCCAGGCATAACGCGGGATATATCCCGGCTGCGTTCAGCTGGTGCGAAGGCGGGCTATTTTTTACCCACGGCCTATCGCCGATGCTCAGGGAAGCCTTCTGCTCACGCGTCTATTTGACGGTCAGGGCGCACTCGAAAACCTCAGCCGGCGCGACGCCGGTTTCCCACGGACGTTCGTAGGTCAGGCGCAGACGAGCACTGCCCGCCTCGGTGGCTTGATAGCGCCAGGTCGAGATACCGGCGCTGCCGATCAGGCCGGCGTCTTCGGGGTTGCTGTAGACCTCGGGGCCAAGGCTTTGCAGATGGCCGGGCGCGGCTTCACGGGTAATCCAGCGAAAACCGGTGGTGGGGTTGCTGGGCAGGCTGAGAATCAAGGTTTGCCCGGTGTGCAGCGCCAGGGGGCACTGCGATTGTTTCTGCAGGCTGAAACTGTCGGCCTTGTGCGCACAGCCGGCAAGCAACAGCAGGGCGCAGGGCAGCAGCAAACGGGGAACGGCGAACATGGCGGAGCTCCGGCACGAAATAGTTGTGCTCAGCATACCGGCATGGACGCTGTGCACGGAACCCGCACGCGAGTGGGTATCGCGTGCGGGTAGCCGGGCTATCAGGTGAACAATACCTTGGCCACATCGCTGTAGCGTTTGGCGAAGTGCACGGTCAGGCCGTCCTTCAGGTAGTCCGGCAGTTCCTCGTACGAACCGCGGTTGGCGTCCGGCAGGATCAGCTCGAAGATCTTCTGCCGACGGGCGGCGATGACTTTCTCACGTACGCCGCCAATCGGTAGTACTTGACCGGTCAGGGTCAGCTCGCCGGTCATGGCCACGCCCTTTTTCGGCGCCTGGTTGCGTGCGAGGGAGAGCAGGGCGCTGGCCATGGTTACGCCCGCGCTGGGGCCGTCCTTGGGCGTGGCGCCTTCGGGGACGTGCAGGTGGATAAAGGCCTCGTCGAAGTACTTCGCCTCGCCGCCGTGCTGCTTGAGGTGCGAGCTGATGTAGCTGTGAGCGATTTCCGCCGACTCCTTCATCACGTCGCCCAGCTGCCCGGTGAGTTTGAAACCGCGGCTCAGGGTATGGGTGCGCGAGGCTTCAATCGGCAGGGTGGCGCCGCCCATGCTGGTCCAGGCCAGGCCAGTGATGATGCCGATGCCGGAGAGCAGTTGCTCGCGGCGGAACACCGGCATGCCGAGGTAGGCTTCCAGGCCTTTGGGGCCGATCTTCACGTTGCTGGCGGGGTCGTCGAGCAGCTTGACCACCGCCTTGCGCACGAGCTTGCCCAACTGTTTTTCCAGCTGCCGCACGCCGGCTTCGCGGGCATAGCCGTCGATCAGCCCGCGCAGGGCGGCATCGCTGATGCTCAGGCGGTTTTTCGGTACACCGGCTTTGTCCAGTTGCTTGGGCCACAGGTGGCGTTTGGCGATGGCCAGTTTTTCTTCGGCGATATAACCGGACAGGCGAATCACCTCCATGCGGTCGAGCAACGGGCCGGGGATCGAATCCAGGGTGTTGGCGGTGCAGATAAACAGCACCTTGGACAGGTCCAGGCGCAGGTCCAGGTAATGATCGAGGAATTCCGCGTTCTGCTCCGGGTCGAGGGTTTCCAGCAGCGCGGACGCGGGGTCGCCCTGGTAGCTGGCGCCGAGCTTGTCGATCTCGTCGAGCATGATCACCGGGTTCATCACCTCGACATCCTTGAGCGCCTGCACCAGCTTGCCGGGCAGGGCGCCGATGTAGGTGCGCCGATGGCCCTTGATCTCCGCCTCATCGCGCATGCCGCCAACGCTGAAACGGTAGAACGGCCGTCCCAGGGATTCGGCGATGGATTTGCCGATGCTGGTCTTGCCCACGCCCGGCGGGCCGACCAACAGGACGATGGAGCCGGCAATCTCACCCTTGAACGCGCCCACGGCGAGGAACTCGGTGATGCGCTCCTTGATGTCGTCCATGCCTGCATGGTGGGCGTCGAGCACCTGACGCGCGTGCTTGAGGTCGAGCTTGTCCTTGCCGAGCAGGCCCCAGGGTACCGAGGTCGCCCAATCCAGGTAATTGCGGGTGACCGCATATTCCGGCGAGCCGGTCTCCAGGAACGACAGCTTATTCAGCTCATCGTCAATGCGTTTACGCGCCTGCTCGGGCAGGGTCTTGCCGGCCAGGCGCTGCTCGAACTGCTCGATGTCGGCGCTGCGGTCGTCCTTGGTGATGCCCAGCTCCTGCTGGATCACCTTGAGCTGCTCCTTGAGGAAGAACTCGCGCTGGTGCTCGCCGATCTTGCGGTTGACCTCGGCCGACAGCTCATTCTGCAGGCGTGCCACCTCGACTTCCTTGCGCAGCAGCGGCAGGACTTTCTCCATGCGTTTGAGGATCGGTACGGTGTCCAGCACCTCTTGCAGCACCGGGCCGGTGGCTGTGGTCAGGGCCGCGGCGAAGTCGGTCAAAGGCGACGGCTGGTTGGGGCTGAAGCGGTTGAGGTAGTTTTTCAGCTCCTCGTTGTACAGGGGGTTGAGTGGCAGCAGCTCCTTGATCACGTTGATCAGCGCCATGCCGTAAGCCTTCACCTCGTCACGGGTGTCGTGGTTGTTCTGCGGGTACTCGACCTCCGCCAGGTAGGGCGGGCGATGGTGCTTGAGCCAGCCCCGAATGCGTACCCGGTTGAGGCCCTGGGCGACGAACTGGATCTTGCCGTCATCACGGGTGATGTGGTGAATGCGCACCACGGTGCCGTGTTCCGGCAGGCTGGCGGTGTCGAAGTGGCGTGGATCGGTCACCGGCTCATCGACGAAAAACAGCGCCAGGCAGCGGTGATCGGTCTTGGCCACCAGCTCCAGGGTTTGTGCCCAAGGCTCTTCGTTGACAATGACCGGCAGCACCTGGGCGGGAAAGAAGGGGCGATTGTGGATCGGGATCACGTACAGCTTGTCCGGCAACTGCTGGCCCGGCAAGGCCAGACTGTGACCGGGCGAAGCCGTCGATTCGGCAGCGATTTCGATGTCGTGATGATCGTTCATGCAGCACCTTTAATGACGGTATGCAGAGAACATGGGGCCGCCGACAGGTTTTTCAATCATGGCCGCTTGGTGCGCTGTTTGCAGATTTGTGCGCCATGGGGCAGACGACTGGGGGCGCTTTGCCACTGGTCTTGCGGGGTGCCGTTTTGCTGCGCGGCGCGTTACAGTGCGCGGTCGAACTTCTTTTGTGGCCGCCACCATGCTTAACGCCCGTCTGCTGCGCCTGGACGACCAGGCCCATGAGCACACCCATGACCATCACCAGCTGATTCTCTCGATCAGCGGGCGCGCCGAGTTTGAGGTCAATGGGCGCGGTGGCGAGGTGTGTCGCATGCGGGCCTGCCTGGTGCCGGGCGATGCGGATCACCAGTTCGCCGGGGTGGGTGACAACCGCATGCTGATCGTCGATCTGGATGAGCACGGCACCTCAAGCGATGACCTGGCGCTGCTCACGCACCTGTTCGAAACCCCGCGTTACCCGCAGCTGGATGCCGACTTTCAGCACTTGCTCAGCTACGCCGGTGCCGAACTTGAGCGCTACGGCAGTGATCCTTTGCTGGCACGCTCGCTCGGCGGTGTGCTGCTGCGGGCATTGCACTTGCGCCTCTTCGGTGAGGCGCCGCAGCAGCATCAGGGCGCGCTGAATATCGAGCGCCTCGACCGCTATATCGCTGAGCACCTGGCCCGGCGCATCAGTGTCGCGGAGCTGGCCCAGGTCGCCTGCTTGAGCCCTAGTCACTTCCATGCCCAGTTCAAAGACAGTGTCGGCCTGACACCGCATCAGTACCTGCTCAAAACCCGCCTCGACCGCGCCGCGCGTATGCTGCGCGAAAGCCCGCTGCCGTTGATCCGCATTGCCGAAGAGTGCGGCTTCTCCAGCCAGAGCGCGCTGACGACTGCGATGCGCCGCTACCTGGGGCTGACACCCAAGCGCCTGCGCTGCCAGGACTGATGTTGCATTCGCTTACAGCGTGATGCTGGCGTCGGGCTATACCGCGCGCTTTAAACGTGATTTTCTTCATCCCGCCAGCTACTCTGCAAAGCGTGCCAGCCTGGCCACCCGGCCGTCCGGTAAGCCGTAAATGAGTAATGTTGATGCCCTATCGCACCGCGCGTTTTTTTCGCTTCCTGTTGCTGGCCGTTTTCTGCGGACAGATCCCCAGTCTTTTTGCGGGCAATCTAAACGTTGAGTTGGTCGATGAAAGCGGCCAGCCCCTGGAAAATGCGGTGATCTCTCTGAGTGGCCCGCTGGATAAGCCCTCATCCCCCCCGCCCGGGGTGATGGACCAGGTCGCTCAGCAGTTCATGCCCAACGTGCTGGCAGTGCGCACAGGTGCTGCTGTGAGCTTCCCCAACAGTGACAACATTCGCCACCACGTCTACTCGTTTTCGCCGGCCAAGCGCTTCGAATTGCGTCTTTACCAAGGCACGCCCAGCGAGCCTGTGGTGTTCGACACGCCGGGTGTGGTGGTGCTGGGGTGCAACATCCACGACTGGATGGTGGGTTATGTCTACATCACCGATGACCCCTGGTTTGCGGTCAGCAACGCCCAGGGCCAGGTATCGCTGGCCGCACTGCCGGCGGGCCGCTACACCGTCACGCTGTGGCACCCGCAGGCCCCGCAGATGTTGCCGCAGCAGGCTGGCGAACTGACGCTTGGGGAAACCCCGACTCAACAGCGTTACAGCCTCAAATTGCAAACGGTTGAGGCGCCGACCGCCGCGCCGCCGACCAGCGCCTTTGGCAACGCCTTCAAAAAAGCGGTACGCGATGCGCAGTAGCTTTCAGACGCGTATTGCCGGCGTGCTGATTCTGCTGCTGCTGGCGGTAATCGGCGCGCTGTACCTGGCGGTCCAGGCGGCGACTTCGGTCGCGGTGCGCGGCCAGGCGCGCGAGCAACTCGATGTGGGCACGCGCGTGTTCGAGCAGCTGCTCGATGTGCGCGGGCGGCAACTGCACGAGGCCGCGCAGGTCCTGGCGGCTGATTTTGGTTTCAAGGATGCAGTGGCCAGTGGCGATGCAGCCACCATCCGCTCGGCCTTGGCCAATCAAGGCTCGCGCATCAATGCGGGGATCATGCTGCTGTTCGGGCTTGATGGTCGCGTTGAAGTCAGCACCAAGGCCGAAGTCACCGGCATGCTGGCCGAGCGCCTGAATACGCAAATGATGGGGTTTCAAAGCGAGGGCACCCAGGTGTTCATGCTACCCATCCATGATCAGGTTTACTTGCTGGTGCAGGCGACGGTAGCAGCCCCATTGCCCATTGGACGTCTGGTTCTGGGGGTGCCCATCGACCAAGCGTTCGCCCGCGAACTGCAGCAGCTGACCCACCTCGACTTGACGCTGCAGGGCTTGCAGGATGAGCTGCCGGACATTTGGGTCAGTACGCTCGACAGCGGTGAGCGCGAGTCGATGATGCGTGAGACGGCCCAGGAAATGCCGGATTCAGACATGCGTGTGACGCTGCACGATGAGTCCTATCTGGTGCAACGCCTGGTCCTCAGCCAGGGCAGCGATTTTCAAGTCCTGGCCCTGCTGCACCGTTCGCTGAGCAGGGCTGAATCGGCCTTCGCACCGCTGGGGCGGCATATTCTGCTGATCAGCTTGGCTGCGTTGTTGGCGTCGCTGGTAGGCGCGTTGCTGCTGGCGCGCACCATTTCCCAGCCCGTTCGCCAGCTGGCGCGTATGGCTGAGCGGGTCGGGCAGGGCGATTATGATGTGGATATCGATCTAAATCGTCGGGATGAGTTTGGCAGCCTGGCCAGTGCCTTCGTGACGATGCAGAACGGCCTGGCGGAGCGGGAGCGGCAGCTTGCGCACAACGCGCTGCATGATCCGCTGACCGGCTTGCCCAATCGTAACCTCGCACTTGAGCGCTTGGGCAGCGCCATTACGGCTGAACGTCCGATGGCGCTGCTGTACCTGGGCATCAGCAACCTCAAAGCGCTTAGCGAGAGCTGCGGGCCGGGTGGAACCGATCTGGCCATCCAGCAGGTGACTCGGCGACTGCAATCGATTCTGCGTCCCGGCGACAGCATTGCCCGCATTATCACGGACGAATTCCTGCTGTTGCTGGAGAACACCGATACGGATAACGCGGTGGCTATCGCCGACCAGGTGCAGCAACTGCTGATCAAACCCTTACACGTTGGCTCGCTCGACTTTGCCCTCGACTGCTGCATTGGTATTGCCGGTTACCCAACCGATGGGGCGTTGGCTGATGACCTCCTGCGCCGGGCCAGCATCGCCAAAGGTGATGCCGCGAAGCTGCCAGGCCGTTTGCAGCTCTACCAGAGCGGTCGCGATGCGGCTCATGAGCGGCAGGTGCGGTTGATTCGCGACCTGCGCCGGGCCGCGAGTAACGGTGAGCTGGTGCTGCATTTTCAGCCCAAGCTTGACCTGCTCGACACGGGGCTGCGGCAAGCCGAGGCGTTATTGCGCTGGCAGCACCCTCATCTCGGTATGGTCTCGCCGGGCGAGTTTATCCCGCTGGCTGAGAGCACCGGCAGCATTCAGGCCCTGACGGCCTGGGTGATCGAGGAGGCGATGCGTCAGTTACGCGAGTGGCATGACCGCGGCCTGCTGGTGCACCTGTCGCTGAACATCTCGACCCAGGACCTGATCGATCCGTCATTGCCCAATCGCGTGCGCGAGCTGCTACGCCAGTACCGGCTCGCGGCCGATCAACTGACGTTTGAAATCACCGAAAGCGGCGTCATGCTCAACCCGACTGTGGCCTTGGAAGTGCTGCACGGGCTGCGCGATTGTGGCATCAGTTTGTCGGTCGATGACTTCGGCACAGGCTACTCTTCGCTGGCCCAGCTCAAGCGTATGCCGGTGCAGGAATTGAAGATCGACCAGTCGTTTATCCGCGACCTCAGCGACACCAGTGAAGACGCGGTGATCGTGCGCTCGACCATCGAAATGAGCCACAGCCTTGGCCTGACGGTGGTTGCCGAAGGGGTCGAACTGGAGAGCAGCCTGCAGCTGTTGCAACGTTGGCGCTGCGACACGGTGCAGGGCTATTTCATCAGCCGGCCGTTGACCGCGAGTGCGTTCGAGGCCTGGGCTGACCATTCGTTTGTTCCACCTGCCAGCAGGGTGTCCTGAACCATGTCTCGTCGCCTTTTTATGGGGGCTGCGTTTTGCAGCGTGCTGTCTGGAGTTGCCCTTGCGGATGGGGGGCGCCTATTGGCCACTGGCGGAGCCACCAGCCTGGAGGGCGCTGCCGGAGGCGGTATTACGCCGTGGGCCGTATTGGCCGGCTACGGCGAGCGCGGCGAATGGGGCACCGATGTGTTCGCCACGCGCGTGGAGACGGGCGATTACCGCCTGGATGTGGGGGGCGTTGCAGTGGCCTATGACAACCGCATCGAGTTGTCCTATGCCCGACAACGTTTCGATCTGGGTAACCTGGCGCGCGGCTTGAATCTGCCGGAAAACAGCCTCAGTCAGGACATATTCGGCCTCAAGGTGCGCCTGTTCGGGGACCTGATTTACGACCGCCTGCCCCAGGTTTCCTTAGGCGTGCAACACAAGCGGCAAAAGGATTTTCTGATCCCCAGCCTGGTCGGCGCTCAGCGCAGTGAAGACACTGAAGGTTACCTGACGGCCAGCCGGCTGATCCTCGGCGGCGCCTTTGGCTACAACCTGCTGCTCAATGGTGGGGTGCGCTACAGCCGCGCCAATGAGTTGGGTTTGCTGGGCTTCGGCGGTGATCGCCGTGATCGCCACTCCGTACTCAAAGAAGGCTCGGTGGCGGTGTTGTTTAACCGCCAGTGGGCGGTGGGCGTGGAATACCGGGAGAAGCCCGACAACCTCAGCTTTGCGGGTGAGAGCGACTGGGCTGACTTGTTTGTCGGCTATTTCCCCAACAAGAACCTTGCCGTGGTGCTTGCGTACGCACGCCTGGGCGAGATCGCCACCCTGGATAACCAGAATGGCGCCTACCTGTCCGTGCAAGGAAGTTTTTGATATGCGCCGACTGATGATCATTGCCGTGATCGCCCTGGCGGGCTGCGCGCAACAGCCGCCCAAGAGTGACCAGCTGTACCGCGACCTGGGCGAGCAGGCCGGTATTACCCGGATTGTCGAGGGCATGCTGCTGAACATCGCCGAGGACCCGCGCATCGTGCGGCACTTCGAGGATATCGACATCGTGCGCCTGCGCGACAAACTGGTCGAACAGCTGTGCGTCGAAGCCGGCGGGCCCTGTACCTACACCGGTGACAGCATGGAAGAAAGCCATAAAGGCCAGCACCTGACCCCCAGCGACTTCAACGCCCTGGTGGAGAACCTGCAGGATGCCATGGACGCCGAAGGCGTGCCGACGCCCGCACAGAACCGCCTGCTGGCGCGTCTGGCGCCGATGCGCGCTCAGGTAATCGATCGCTGAGGTGCCGCAGGCTCAGGGCTGCGCCAGCACCTTGGGTGCGCCCTGCAACGTGCGTGTGTACCAGAACACCCGGCTCACGCCACGGGTGATGGCCACATAGGCCAGACGCAGGCTTTCGTCCTGCATCGCCTCGTCATAACTGCCGCTAAAGAAGCCGCTGTGGGTGTAGAGCGCATTGCGCAGCGGGTGCTGGGGTGGCGGCTGGCCGTCGTCGATAATCACCGCCACTTCTGCTTGCAGGCCTTTGGCCCGGTGGATGCTGCAGGCTTTCACCGGCAGGCGCTTGTCGAGTGCCGCTTGCACCTTGCGCAGGGTTTCGTTGCGCCGGCTTAGCAGCAGCACCGCCGTGCGGTCGGCGTTCGGACGCTTGCTGATTTCGGCGCAGAGCGTCTGCAGGTGGGTGAGCAGCTCCGGCAGCTGGGTAGCCAGGTCGAATCCGCTGATGACCTTTACCCCGTGCTCGCCTTTACCGGTGGCGCGCCCTGCGTGGCAGGTCTTGGCCTGCATATGCCGCACGGCCTGCAGCACCCGTTCGCCATCTCGGATAATCGGCTCAATGCTGCGGTAGTTGGTGGTCAGCAACAGGCGGGTGCTCGCGCGGCGCTTGCCCGCTGCCGGGAAGTGCCGGTCGAAGGCTACAAACAGCTCTGGCGAGCTGCCGCGCCAGCCGTAAATCGACTGCCAGTCGTCGCCAATCGCCATCAACGAGCTGCCGCGTTTGCCGTTGGCCAACGCCTGGCGCACCGCCTGCAGCCACTGCACGATCTGCGGCGAGATGTCCTGAAATTCATCGATCAGCAGGTGCTCCAAGGGCGCCACCGCGTCGGCCGGGACCTCGCCGTGTGCCAGGCGCTCGGTCAGGCGTTGAAAGGCGCCGTTGAAGGTCATCAGGCCTTGCGTCTGCAGGCACGCCTCGAAGGTGTGCCGAAACAGCACCAGCGCCTGGAGAAACAGGCGCTCGCGTGGGGCGGCCGGTACGGCCTGGACATCCAGGCGGTCAAGGCGCAGGCCAATGCTTTCGATGAAGTCGGCCTGGGCGTGGAACACCTCATACAGCGGCGCCGGGCTGAACTCCCCTGCCAGGGTGTAAGGCTTCATGGGCGCACGGGGTACAGGCTGACCCTCAGCCAGCTCAGCTGGGGGCAGGTCGAGCAACTCCCAGACCAGGGCACGGAATGCCGCTTGCTCGGCAAAGCAGTGTTCATAGGCCTGGCGCAGCAGCTGTTGCTGAGGGGCGCGCAAGCGGGCGCCCACGGGCGTGTCGGGCGCATCATCAGGCTTGCCGGGCGCACCGAGTTGCTCGAACCAGCGGGCAGCGGGCAGCAGGACACGCGCCTGTTGTGCCATGGCCGCATGGAAAGTGCGCACGCATTGGCGCGCTTGGGCGGCATCGAAGGGGTACTGCCAATGTGCGAGGAGCTTGCCCAGTTGCTCGCGCAGCTGGGCGCAGGAGGCGTTGGTGAACGAGATCACCGTCAAGCGGCCCGGTTCGATGCCCAGGTGGCACAGCATGAAGACCACACGCAGCACCAAGGTGGTGGATTTGCCTGAGCCGGCACCGGCGAAAATGCGGGTCAGTGGATCGGGCGCGAGGATCATCGCCCATTGCTCATCCGAGGGCGGGCTGACCACCCCAGCTGCGACCGCCTGCGCCACTCGCTCGCGCATGGCTGTGCTATGGGCTGCGCTGATACGTGGCAATGCGCTTGGCGTGCGTGCTGCGGGCTTCTTGGCGGGTTTGTGTGGGGCGGCCAGGCGGGCGGGGGGTGGTTGTTTCGCCCTGACCGTGGAGCGGCCCGGTCCAGGCGTATGGCGCAGGCCGGCTTCATTGAGGTAAGCGCTGGTCCGGGGAAAACAGCGCTTGAGCAGACCGCTGAGGCGTTGCCGGTAATGCGCAAGCATGACGAACATCTAATACCCTGAGTTCGCGCCAGGCGGTTGAATGCCAAGCACTTTTTAAAAGGCCTCGAAGCTTATCAGCGCCTTGCCGCAAGAGGGCGTTTTTCAGCCTGCCGGTGAGTATTCGGATGGCACTTTGGCGGTAGCGTGCTTACCTGTATGGTGCTGTTCACAGGACAGATTTGGTCCGGTAGTTCAGGTTGGCGAGGTTGCCGGAGGCAGGTTCAGTGAAGTTGAAAAATAAGGTTCAAGCCGTTGTAGGTATTGTCTTAGCTCTGGGTATTTGTCTGAGTGTTCTCATTGCCTGGGGTATCTCGCAACTCAATCATGCGCGTGTGCAAGCTCAGCTCTTGTCCTCGGCTGAGCAAATAGCTGCTCAAGTTGTAGAGCGGCTGACTCTTTACCAATACGGTCTACGCGGAGCACGAGGTGCAGTGCTAACCGCTGGTGAGCTGGGCATTAGCAGGCAGGCTTTTCGCGGTTACAGCCTGACTCGCGATATCGATACTGAGTTTCCGGGAGCACGAGGCTTCGGTTTCATCCGTCGAGTGCCAGTGGCGAACCAGCGTGTATTTATTGACCAAGCACGACAAGACGGTTGGCCCGACTTTTCAATTCGCCAATTCGTTAATCATCCCGATGAGCGCTTTGTTATTCAGTATATCGAGCCAGTCGAGCGCAACCAGGCTGCAGTCGGCCTGGACATTGCGTCGGAAGCCTCGCGCCGCGATGCGGCCATTAGGGCGATGCGAACCGGTAAGGTACAACTGACCGCCCCCATAACATTGGTGCAGGCCAGCGGTAAGCCGCAGCAATCATTCCTGATCTTGCTCCCTGTTTTTCGCGGCTCTCAGGTGCCGGCAACAGAGGAGGCACGTGAGCGCGCTACGTTTGGTTGGACTTACGCGCCGTTACTTATGGAAGAAGTTTTGGCGGGCTTGGCCGTTAAGCGCGATGCGGTTCATCTGCGCTTGTACGATGTAACCGAGGCCGGAAAGGAAAAGCTTTTTTATGACACGCGCGATGGCGCCAATATGCAAGAGGATATTGGTGAAGCTCGTTTTGACCGTGATTTGTTCGGCCGCAAGTGGCAGGTCAGGTTGGGTGCATACCCGGAGTTTGTCAGCGAACTGGGTATGCTTTCGCCTAGCGCAGCGTTACTGATTGGTTTTCTTTTATCAGGGCTTCTGGCTGCGCTTGCGGGAGCGCTGAGTCGCAGCCGCCTACAGCACGCGTTGATTGGCGCCGAGCGGGCAAAGTTGGCCGCTATAGTCGAAAGCTCGGCAGATGGAATCATCGGCAAGACGCTTGAGGGGCGGATCATCAGCTGGAATAAAGCTTCAGAAAATCTGTTCGGCTATACCGCTAAGGAGGCTGTCGGGCAGCTTGTGAGCGAGTTAATTGTGCCTGCTCGCTCTCAAGAAGAAGAAGGCGACATTCTTGCGGTGATTCGCCGAGGTGGGCGTGTTGACAGTTTCAACACCCAGCGCCGTCACAAGGATGGGCACCTGGTCGATGTAGCCGTTTCGATCGCACCTATTTTTGCGACAGGTGGGCGGGTGATCGGTGCCTCCAAAACGGTACGCGATATTTCTGCACAGAAAGCAGCTGAGGCCCAAGTGAGGGCGCTTAATTTCAGCCTTGAGGAGCAGGTCGTACAACGTACCGATGAATTGCGTCAGCTCAATCTGCTGCTGGGGACGGTGCTGCGTTCGGCCTCTGAAGTGTCGATCATCGCCACCGACCTTGAGGGTGTCATTCGTGTCTTCAATACCGGCGCTGAGCGCCAGTTAGGTTATATGGCGAGCGAAGTGATTGGGCTTTGCACGCCAGCCTTGTTTCACCTTTCTGAGGAGGTGAGCGCTCGGGCCGCAGAACTCAGCGCATATTATGGCGTTGAGGTGGAAGATTTTCGCGCATTTGTATTGGTTCCCGAGCTTGAGGGTGCTGAGACGCGTGAGTGGAGTTATGTACGTAGAGATGGTTCGACCTTTCCAGTAACCCTGGTTGTAACCGCGATGCGCGATGACAACGGTATGCTCACCGGGTATCTGGGCATCGGGTTGGACATGACCAAGCGCAAGGCTGCGGAACGGCAGCTGGGCGAGAGCTTGCAGACCACCCAGGCGATTCTGGATACGGCCGTTAACCCTGTAATGACTGTTGATGTGCAGGGTCGTGTGCGTACCTTCAATCCCGCTGGGAGCGTGGTGTTTGGGCGTGAGGCGTCAGAGGTGATTGGCCAGCCCTTCAGTCAGTTGCTGGCCGAAGAGAGCCTCCCGGCGTTTGCCGACTACCTGCGCGAGTGTGTCGCCAGCGATCTGCATGAGGGCGTACCCAGCCAGGAGTTTCTGGGCCGGCGTCACGGTGGGCAGGTGTTCCCCCTGCAGCTGTCTACAGGCTCGGTCAATATGGCGGACGAGCGTCTGCTGGTCTGCATCATTACCGACCTCAGTACGCAGCAGAAACAGCGTGCGGAGTTGGAGGCTGCGCGTGACCAACTGCTGCTGGCTGCCGAGGCCGCGCAATTGGGTATCTGGACATGGAGCCTGGGCAGTGGTGAGTTGACCTGGAACGCCAGGATGGTCGAGATCTACGGCTTACCTGACGATCTCGCGCAAGGTAACTACACCATCGAGCACTGGCGTACGCGTATCCACCCCGAGGATGCCGATGCGGCGTTGCAATCGATGGACGCGGTGGTGGCATCTGGCGGCGGTTTCGCGCCGGTGTTTCGTATTATCCGACCCAGCGGCGAGATCCGTCATGTGCAAGCCGGTGCCCAGGTGGAGCATGACTTGGCCGGTAATCCCGTGCGGGTCACCGGGATCAACCGCGACATCACCGCCCAGCGCGAGCTGGAAGCCTACCTGCTGAGCGCCAAGGAGCAGGCGGATGAAGCGAGCGCTGCCAAATCCTCATTCTTGGCCAACATGAGCCACGAGATTCGGACACCGATGAATGCGGTGCTGGGCATGTTGCAATTGGTGCAGCACACAACGCTGAGTACGCGCCAGTTTGACTACATCAACAAAGCGCAAACAGCGGCTAAGTCCCTACTTGGGTTGCTCAATGACATCCTCGACTACTCAAAAATCGAGGCTGGCAAACTTCAGTTGGATCTGCATCCCTTTGAGTTCGAGCAGGTGATGCAGGACTTGGCCATTGTTCTGGCCGGTAACCAGGGCGGTAAAGCCGTTGAAGTGCTATTTGATCTCGACGTTGATCTGCCTGCGGTGCTGATTGGTGACAGCCTGCGCTTGCAGCAGGTGTTGATTAACTTAGCGGGTAACGCCCTCAAGTTCACCGCGCAGGGGCAGGTCACCATACGTGTGGCGCAATTGCCGGTCGAGACCGGACGCATCAGCCTGCGCATTTCCGTTGAGGACACGGGCATCGGCATCAGCCCTGAGCAATTGGCGCGGATTTTTGATGGGTTTACCCAAGCTGAAGCCTCAACCACCCGACGTTATGGCGGTACCGGCTTGGGTCTGGTCATCTGCAAGCGTTTGATCGAGCTGATGGGCGGTGAGTTGCACGTGGACAGTGAGCCGGGAGTCGGTAGCCGCTTTTGGTTTGAGCTCATGCTGGACGTTGGTCCCCAACCCAGTCTCCAAACCCCAGCCACGCCGCTGCCGCCAGCGCTACGCGTGCTAGTGGTCGATGACAACCCCATGGCCGCGGAAATAGAGCAGCGCAGCCTCCTAGCATTGGGCTGGCAAGCTGATTGTGTCGATTCCGGTCAGGCAGCGCTGGATGCGGTATTGCGCAATAAAGACAGCGCGGCGCCCTACCAGTTGGTACTGATGGATTTGTGCATGCCAGGCCTAGACGGACTCAGCACCGCTCGCCTGCTGCGCGATGCATGCGCACCTCAGTCTGCGCCGGCGGTAATTATGATTACGGCTTATGGGCGAGAGGCTTTGGCGGATGCCGAGCATCAGGGCGAGCCAGCTTTCCAGGGATACCTGTCCAAACCCACGACCCCACAACAGTTGTTGGCGGCTGTGCGCCACGCTTTGCAAGGTGATGCGCCACGAGCCAAGTTGCCAGCACCTGCGGCCGGTGAGCGGCTGCAGGGAATGCGTATCCTCGTCGTCGAGGACAATCCGCTCAATCGCCAAGTGGCCGAAGAGCTGCTCAGTACCGAGGGCGCGCAGGTCAGCCTGGCCCATGGCGGGCTTGAGGGCGTAGAGGCGGTGCTGCAGGCTGCCGTGCCTTTCGATGCCGTGCTGATGGACATGCAGATGCCTGATATCGACGGCCTGGAGGCGACGCAGCGCATCCGCAAGCACCTGTCGCGTGAGCAGCTGCCGATCATCGCCATGACCGCCAATGCGTCCCAGGATGATCGCGAGGCCTGCCTGGCTGCGGGGATGAATGAGCATGTGGCCAAGCCCATCGACCTCACTACCTTGGTCAATACCCTGTTGGGTCACACGCACGTGCCGCCAGCTGTTGCAGCGTCGGCACGTGAGGCGAGCCTATCGGGTGATGCACTCGTGGAAGAGGAGGCTTCGCTGCTTGCACGTTTTGGTGGTAACCGTGCAGTCATTCAGCGGGTGCTGACGCACTTCATCCCGGATCAGCAGCACCTGCTCGAGCAGCTGCAGGCGGCGTTGAGCCGGCAGGATGCGCAGGCGGCGGCCAGTCATCTGCACGCCATCAAAGGCAGTGCGGCAACCTTGGGTGCGCAGCGCCTGGCACACCAGGCCAAGGCGTATGAGCAGGATCTGTTGGATGTGACCGACCCTGACTGGGCAACCACTCAGGCCTGGCAGGCTGACCTGCACCACCTGCTTATGGCCAGCCATGCGGCGTTGCTGGCGCTGTTCGGTGAGGCACCCGCACCAGTCGAGGACGCCCAGGCCCTTGAGGACACAGCATGGCGCGAGGCATTGGATGAGGTCCGCACGTTGCTACAGGCCGGGAACATGACCGCCGTCGACCTGGTCGAGCAGCTCCAACCGCAAGTACCGGCCGCGCAGCGTGAGGCGTTTGCCGACTTTTTCGAGCTGGTCAGCGCCCTGGATTTCCCTGCGGCCTACCGCGCACTTGAGGTATTACTGGGTGATAGCACTGATGGTTGAGGCGAGGCACACCCATGTTGGCGGTTGAAAACCTGCACAAAGGCTATATGACGGCTCAAGGGCCGTTGGCGGTATTACGGGGTATCGACTTGCAGCTTGAGCGCGGCGTCAGCCTGGCCCTGATGGGCGAGTCTGGCAGCGGCAAGAGCACCCTGCTGCACCTGCTTGCCGGCCTGGAACGGGCAGACAGCGGGCGCATTCTGGTCGAGGGCGTGCCGCTCGCCGACCGTCGCGAAGCGGACCTGGCGCGTTGGCGGCGCGAAGGCATCGGTCTGGTCTTCCAGCAGTACAACCTGATCAGCAGCCTGGATGTGGCGGCCAACCTGGCTTTCCAGGCGCGCCTGGCCGGGCGTCATGATCCCGCCTGGGTCATGCACCTGGCCGAGCGTCTGGGCCTGCAGGCGGTGCTGACGCGCTACCCCGAGCAACTGTCGGGCGGCCAGCAACAGCGCGTGGCGATTGGGCGGGCGCTGGCCTTGCGGCCACCGCTGTTGCTCGCTGACGAACCCACCGGCAGCCTGGATGAAGCGAGCAGCGAAGCAGTGCTAGCGCTGCTCCTGCAACTGGTGGGCGAGTTGGGCTGCAGCCTGCTGATGGTCACCCACAGTGAGCGCTTGGCGGCGCGCCTGGACCGTCGACTGGTGTTGCACCATGGCCGCGTGGCGGCGGTCAGCGCGTGATGCGCCTGTGCCTGCTGGCACTGCTCAGCCATTGGCGACGTCATCCGCTACAGGGCGCGAGCATCCTCACCGGCCTGTGGTTGGCCACCGCGCTGTGGACCGGCGTGCAGGCGCTCAACAGCCAGGCGCGGGCCGACTATGCCCGTGCCAGCGCGGTACTGGCCACGCCGGCCCAGGCGCAGGTGCTGCCGCGTCAAGGTCAGTACCTGGCCCAGGCGGATTACATCACCTTGCGCCGCGCCGGCTGGCCGGTTACCCCGCTGCTTGAGGGGCGCTTGCGCTTGCCGGGTGAGGCGGGCGGCACCGTGCAGATCATCGGTATCGAGCCGCTGAGTTTGCCAGCCGGCAGCCAGGTGGCCGGGCAGCCGGGGGAGGGCGTCGACCTGCTGGCGTTTATCGGCACACCAGGCCAGGCCTGGATCGCCCCGGACACCCGTCAGCGCCTTGATTTGCCCGTGGGCGAGACACTGCCGCTGGGCGAGGGACGGCAATTACCGCCGCTGATCGAGCAGGCACAACTGGCGCCGGGCGTGGTGGTGATGGATATCGCCCAGGCTCAGGCGTTGTTGCAGGTGCCGGAGCAGATGTCGCGCTTGCTGCTGGCAGGTACGGTTGAACGGGCGCTGCCGGCCGAGCTGGCCGACCGCGTACGCGTGCAGCCGGCTGAGGGCGCCGATGACCTGCAACGCCTGACCGACAGCTTCCACCTCAACCTCACGGCCCTCGGGCTGCTGGCGTTTATCGTCGGCCTGTTTATCGTGCACGCCGCCATCGGCCTGGCCCTTGAACAACGCCGCGCGCTGCTGCGCACCCTGCGCGCCTGCGGGGTCAGCCTGGCGACGCTGCTGGCGGCGCTGACCCTGGAGCTGGGCCTGTTCGCCGTGCTCAGCGGTGTGCTGGGTGTGGCCAGCGGTTACCTGATCGCCAGCCTGCTGCTTGCCGATGTGGCCGCCAGCCTGCGCGGTCTTTATGGCGCCGAGGTCGCCGGCCAGCTCAGTTTGCCGGCCATCTGGTGGTTGGCAGGCGTGGGCATCAGCCTGCTCGGTGCCTTGCTGGCAGGGCTTAGCAGCCTGGTGCGCGCCGCGCGGTTGCCGTTGCTGGCATTGGCCCAGCCCCAGGCCTGGCGCCAAGCGCAGAGCCGTTGGCTACGCTGGCAAGCGCTGCTGGCGATGGGTTTGCTGATTGTGGCGGCGATTTGCTGGGGCGTGGGTAACGGCCTTGCCAGCGCTTTTGTACTGATGGCCTGCCTGTTGCTGGCGGCGGCGTTGCTACTGCCTGCCTTGCTTGATGGCGCGTTAGCCCTGTTGGCGCGGCGTTGCCGGGGCCCGTTGAGCGAATGGTTTATTGCCGACAGTCGCCAGCAGTTACCCGCGTTATCCCTGGCTTTGATGGCGCTGTTGCTGGCGTTGGCGGCGAGTGTCGGGGTGGGCAGCATGACCCAGGGCTTTCGCCAGACCTTTACTGGCTGGTTAGACCAGCGCCTGGCCGCTGATCTCTATGTCTCGGCGCCGAACACCACACAGACGCAGCGCGTGATGGATGCCCTGGCGGCGCAGCCGGGCGTCGAGGCGCTGCTGCCGAACTGGACCCTCGACACCCGGCTGCAAGGCTGGCCGGTGCAACTGCAAGGCATCGTCGATAACCCGCATTACCGCGAAGGTTGGCCTCTGCTGGAGCAGCAGGCCGATGCCTGGGCGGCTGTGGCGACCGGCCAGGGCGTGATGCTCAGCGAGCAGCTGGCCCGGCGCCTGAACCTGCGCGTGGGCGAGTACCTGAACTTGCCGGCACCCGGTGGCGAGCAGGCTTTGCCCGTGGTGGCGCTCTATGCCGACTACGGCAACCCCAAGGGCCAGGCGCTGGTGGCCGCCGATTGGCTGCGCCGCGCTTGGCCCGAGGCGACTCTGGGCAGCCTGGCGGTGCACGTGGCACCGTCGCGTGGTGAGGTGATTCAGGCCTGGCTGGAGGCCGAGTATGCCGATTCCGGGGTACGGGTAATCGACCAGGCTGGGCTCAAGGCTTGGTCGAATCAGGTGTTCGAACGCACCTTTGCCGCAACGGCGGCGCTCAACAGCCTGACCCTCGGCGTGGCCGGCGTGGCGCTGTTTATCAGCCTACTGACCTTGGGCCATAGCCGTCTCGGCCAGCTCGCGCCGCTCTGGGCGCTGGGCTTGGGGCGGCGCCAATTGGCCGGCCTGAGCCTGGGCCAGACCTTGCTGCTGGCCGGCCTGACCGTGCTGCTGGCGATGCCGCTGGGCGTGCTGCTGGCGTATTGCCTGGTGGCTGTGGTGAATGTTCAGGCGTTTGGCTGGCGTTTGCCGCTGCATGTGTTCCCCAGCCAATTGCTCAACCTCGCCGCCCTCGGCCTGTGCAGCAGCCTGCTGGCGGCCAGTGGCCCGCTCTGGCAACTGGCGCGGCGCCAGCCGGCAGATTTGCTGAGGACCTTCGCCCATGAGCGTTAAACACCTGCTCGTCGTGGTTTTCGCCTGGCTGCTCATGGCCTGCGAACAGGCGCCGGCGCCGAGCAACGGCTTTGCCGGGTTGGGCCAGGATGCCGCGGACTTCGCCCAGGTCGAGCGCGGCCGGCCGCTTGTGTTCCCGCTGGATGACGGCGCGCACCACGGCTATCGCATCGAGTGGTGGTACGTCACCGCTAACCTGACTGATGCCCAGGGCCGCGAGTGGGGCGTGCAGTGGACGCTGTTTCGCTCGGCGTTGCGCCCCGGTCCGGAGCAGGCGGGGTGGCAAAGCCCCAACCTGTGGATGGGCCACGCCGGCCTGACCAGCCCCTTTGGCCATCACCATGCCGAACGCCTGGCCCGGGGTGGCGTTAGTCAGGCCGGGGTGGTGGCCGAGCCGTTCAGTGCCTGGATCGATGACTGGTTCCTGCGCCACGAGCCGGGTACGCAGCCGCTGCTGCGCATGCAGGCGAACGGCGAGGCATTCAGCTACGACCTACGCCTGCACAGCGAGGGGCCACGGGTGCTGCACGGTGACCAGGGCTACAGCGAAAAATCCGGCAAGGGCCAGGCCTCGTACTACTACAGCCTGCCGTTCTTGCGGGTGGATGGGCAGGTCGAGGTGGACGGCCAACGCTACCCGGTGCGCGGCCAGGCCTGGCTCGACCGCGAGTGGAGCAGCCAGCCCCTAGCCGCCGATCAGCAGGGCTGGGACTGGTTTTCCCTGCACCTGGCAGGCGGCGCCAAGTTGATGCTGTTCCAGGTGCGTCAGGCCGACGGTGCGCATTACCGTGCTGGCACCTGGATCAGTGCCAGCGGCCAGGCGCAGGCGTTGCGCGGCGAGCAGATCAGCCTGCAGCCCTTGGCTTACACCCGTCAGACCGGCGGCCAGCAGGTGCCGACGCGCTGGCGCGTGCAGGTGGCCGAGCACGGCGTCGATGTCGAGGTCGACGCCATCGAACCCAATGCCTGGATGGGCACCACCTTCCCGTATTGGGAAGGCCCGGTGCGCCTGCAGGGCCAGCCGGGCGGGCGTGGCTATCTGGAAATGACTGGGTATTAAACGTGTAGGAGCGAATTTATTCGCGACGCCGTTGCGCGTTGCCCGCGACACTTGCAGCGCGTCAAAGTCCATCGCGAATCAAGGCTAGGTGCTCCCTTCGCTCCTACGCCGATTTGAGGTTACAACACGGTTTGGGGGCATAGGCCTTACAATCCCTCGTTTTTTGCCGGCAGACACCCGATGAATCCGACCGCCCTTGCCACCTTGCAGCAGCACCTGTTGCAGGCCCTTGACCCCGCGACGACTGAACTGCGCCGCCTGCTGCATGGGCGGGGGCGATGCTGGGCGGGCTTGGAACAGTTGGCGGTGGACTGGTTGCAGGGGGTGTTGCTGGTGACCCTGTTCCGCGCGCCTGCGCCGGCCGAGCAGGCGGGGCTTGAGGCGGCGCTGCGGCAGGTGGCCGCCAGCGAGGCCTGGCAGCGCGCCGGTGGCCAGGCCGTGTTGATTCAGCACCGCTACCAGGCCGATACCCCGGCCCAGTGGCTGCTGGGCGAGCCGCGCGACGGCTGTGTGGTGAGCGAAGACGGCCTGCGTTACCAGCTCGACCTGGGCCGCAAGCAGAACAGCGGGCTTTTCCTCGACATGCGTTACGGGCGCCGCTGGGTTCGCGAGCAGGCGGATGGGCAGCGCATCCTCAACCTGTTTGCCTACACCTGCGGCTTTTCGGTCGCCGCCCTGGCCGGTGGCGCTGCGCGGGTGATCAACCTGGACATGGCCAGCGCCGCGCTCAGCCGTGGCCGCGACAACCACCGGCTCAATGGCCATGACCTGAGCAAGGTCGGCTTCCTGCCCCATGACCTGTTCAAATCCTGGGGCAAGGTGAAAAAGCTCGGCCCCTATGACCTGGTGATTATCGATCCGCCAACGTTCCAGAAGGGCAGCTTTGTCCTCACGCAGGACTACGCCCGTGTGCTGCGCCGCCTGCCCGAGCTGGTCGAGGAGGGCGGTCGGGTGCTGGCCTGCTGCAACGACCCAGGCGTCGGCGCTGATTTCCTGCTCGCCGGCATGGCCGCCGAGGCGCCCGCGCTGCAGTTTGTCGAGCGCCTGGACAACCCGCCGGAGTTTCCTGACGCCGAGCCCGGCGGTGGCCTCAAAGCCTTGGTGTTCCGCCACATTCCGCCAGCGGTGTAAGCGTGCGTGGCGGCATGGTCTGCCGGGCGGCAGTGAATCAGCGTTAGGCGCCGTTTAGTTGCGCCTAACCCGTCCGGCGCCTGCTGGCTAATCGCGCCGCGCGCGCTGTCCCAGATACCTGCCTGAAAGTTCCCCCGGCAAGAGTTTTTTGCAAAAACTCCAGAGCTTTGCGTAAGAAGTTGTCACGTCCCTGCCACTAGATTGGCGTATCCACTCGCACGCTGCGCCGGTGTGGCCTGCCATTGATTCAGGCCGAGCCGTGCAGTTGGGCTAGACCTATAACAATCAGTTTCTAAGTGAGGATGGGCGTGATGTTTAAAGCCAGTCACGTCTTGCAGGCCGAGTTCCTTGACCGGATCTCCGCTGCCAAGGCCGCCGATTTTTTCCCTGTCATCAGCGCCAACTACAGCGTTGACGAGGCAGCCTACATCACCGAGCTGCTGCAGCTCGCCGACCCCGGCGACGCGGGTATCGAGCGCATCCGTCAGGGTGCCCGCACGCTGATCGAAGATGTGCGCAGCCGCGACAACGCGGTCGACACCCTCGATGCCCTGCTGCGCCAATACAGCCTCGACACCCAGGAAGGGCTGATGCTCATGTGCCTGGCCGAAGCGCTGCTGCGCGTGCCGGACGCCGCCACCGCCGATGCCTTGATCCGCGACAAGCTGAGCGCCGCCGAGTGGGAACGCCACCTGGGCAAGAGCGACAGCGTGCTGGTCAACTTCGCGGCCTGGGGCCTGGTGATGACCGGCAAGGTGGTCGATCCGCAAACCACCGACGGCCGGCCAAAGAACATCCTCGGCAAGCTGATCCAGCGCTCCGGTGAGCCGGTCATCCGCGCTGCGATGAACCAGGCCATGAAGCTCATGGGCAAGCAGTTCGTGCTCGGCCGCAACATCAGCGAAGCACTGAAAAACGGCCGTGGTGAGCGCGAGAAGGGCTACACCTATTCCTTCGACATGCTCGGCGAAGCCGCGCTGACCGCCGCCGACGCTGACAAGTACCTGGCGGATTACCGCAAGGCCATTCAGACCGTGGGCGCCGAGCCCCAGGTCGGGCCAGGTCCGCGCCCGTCGATCTCGATCAAGCTGTCGGCGCTGCACCCGCGCTATGAAGTGGCTCAGCGCGAGCGCGTACTCAGCGAGCTGTTCGCCACCGTGCGTGAGCTGGCCGTGCTGGCGCGCAGCCTGAATGTCGGTATCTCGGTGGATGCCGAGGAAGCCGACCGCCTGGAGCTGTCGCTTGAGCTGTACGAAAAACTCATGCGTGACCCGGCCCTCAAAGGCTGGGGTGAGTTTGGCCTGGTGGTCCAGGCGTACTCCAAGCGCTGCCTGCCGGTGCTGGTGTGGCTGACCCTGCTGGGCAAAGAGCTGGGCGAGAAAATGCCCCTGCGCCTGGTCAAGGGCGCTTACTGGGACACCGAGATCAAGCAGAGCCAGGTACAGGGCCTGGACGGCTACCCGGTGTTCACCCGCAAGGAAGCCACCGATACGTCCTATCTCGCCTGCGCGCGCTTCTTGCTGTCGGACTTTACCCGTGGGGTGATCTACCCGCAGTTCGCCAGCCACAACGCCCACACCGTCAGCTGTATCCTGGCGATTGCCGGTGAGCAGGCGCAGCCGCGCGAGTTCGAGTTCCAGCGCCTGCACGGTATGGGCGATGCGCTGTATGACACGGTGCTGGAGAAGCACGGCAAAACCGTGCGCATCTACGCCCCGGTCGGCGCGCACAAAGACCTGTTGCCCTACCTGGTGCGTCGCTTGTTGGAAAACGGCGCGAACTCCTCGTTCGTGCACCAGTTGGTCGACCCGGCAACCCCGATCGAGTCCCTTCTCGAACACCCGGTGACGCAACTGCGCACGTTCGCCAGCCTCATCAATGACAAAATCGCACTCCCGCCTGCGCTGTTCGGCAGTGCGCGGAAAAACTCCCAAGGCCTGAACATGAACATCCAGCACACCTGGGCAGAGCTTGAGCTCGCCTACCAGCCGCACCTGTCCCGTCAATGGTCTGCCGCCCCGGTCATCAATGGCCAGCGCCTGAGTGGTGACGCCCAGCCAGTGACCTGCCCGTTCGAGCTGAGCAAGGTCATCGGCAGCGTGCAGTACGCCAGCGCCGAGCAAGCCGTTGAGGCAATGAACAGCCTGGCCGTCGCCTGGCCGCGCTGGAACGCCACCGCCATCGACAGCCGCGCCAGTGTGCTCGACCGCCTGGCCGACCTGCTGGAAAGCCACCGTGCCGAGCTGATGGCGCTGTGCACCCTGGAAGCCGGCAAGACCCTGCAGGACGGCATCGACGAAGTGCGCGAAGCCGTGGACTTCTGCCGTTACTACGCCCAGCAGGCGCGCCTGCGTCTGGGCCGCGAAGAGCTGGTCGGGCCGACCGGCGAGCGCAACGAGCTGTTCCACGAAGGCCGCGGCATTTTCGCCTGCGTCAGCCCGTGGAACTTCCCGCTGGCCATCTACCTGGGGCAGATCGTCGCCGCCCTGGTGGCCGGTAACTGTGTGCTGGCCAAACCGGCCGAGCAAACCAGCCTGATCGCTGCCCGCGCCTTGGAGCTGATGTTCGAAGCCGGCCTGCCGCAGGACGTGATCGCCTTCCTGCCCGGTGACGGCGCCACCCTGGGTGGCGTCTTCTGCCGCGATGCGCGCCTGGCCGGCGTGTGCTTCACCGGCTCGACCGACACCGCGCGCATCATCAACCGCCAATTGGCCGAGAAAGACGGCCCAATCGCCGCGCTGATCGCCGAAACCGGCGGGCAGAACGCGATGATCGTTGACTCCACCGCACTGCCTGAGCAGGTGATCAAGGATGCCGTCGGCTCCGCGTTCACCAGTGCCGGCCAGCGTTGCTCGGCCCTGCGCGTGCTCTATGTACAGCGCGACATTGCCGACCGGGTCATCGACCTGCTCAAGGGCGCCATGGCTGAACTGAAGATCGGCCCGACCCACGTGCGCGAAAACGACATCGGCCCGGTGATTGACGGCGAAGCCCGTGCCGGCCTGCTGGCGCACATCGACACGCTCAAGGCCGAGGGCAAGCTGATTGCCGAAGCGGCCCTGCCGGCCGACCTCAACGGTCACTTCGTTGCCCCGGTGGCATTCCAGATCGGCGGGATTCACGAGCTGAAAAAGGAACACTTCGGTCCGATCCTGCACCTGGTGACCTTCGAAGCCCACGAGCTGGAGCAGGTGGTCGCGGCCATCAACGCTACTGGCTACGGCCTGACGTTGGGCGTGCACACGCGCAACGAAGAAACCGCCAAGCGCATCGAAGCGCTGGCGCGGGTCGGCAACCTGTACGTCAACCGCAACCAGATCGGCGCCGTGGTCGGCGTACAACCCTTCGGCGGTTGTGGCCTCTCCGGCACCGGGCCAAAAGCCGGCGGGCCGAGCTACCTGTTGCGCTTCGCCAACGAGCGCACCACCTCGGTGAACACCACCGCCGTAGGCGGTAATGCATCACTGCTGTCGCTGGCCGACGCAGACTGAGTTCAACCCAACGGGCGGTTGTCGCAAGACAGCCGCCCGTTGTTGCTTTGGGGTGTGTATAGCCCCGTGTGTGGAGGCAGTATCGGTCACCCATGGGCAGTCTGGCACTGCACGCAACGGGACCGGCGCTGTATGCTCCGCCGCCAACGTCCGTCACAAGCGGACGTGATCTGCCACGCAGGGCGCGGGCCCATCCCCGTTGCCTATTAAAAAAACAATCGAGAGGGGAGCTCCCCAGATGACTGCAAATACCCCAATGCTTGTCACCTTCGTGGTGTACATCGCACTCATGGTGCTAATCGGCCTGTTCGCCTACATGCGCACCAAGAACCTGTCCGACTACATCCTCGGCGGCCGTAGCCTCGGCAGCTTCGTCACTGCGCTGTCGGCCGGCGCGTCCGACATGAGCGGCTGGCTGCTGATGGGCCTGCCCGGCGCGGTTTACCTGTCTGGCCTGTCCGAAGGCTGGATCGCCATCGGCCTGATCGTCGGTGCCTACCTCAACTGGTTGTTCGTCGCCGGTCGTCTGCGCGTGCAGACCGAGCACAACGGCAACGCCCTGACCCTGCCGGATTACTTCACTCACCGCTTTGAAGACAGCAGCCGTGTGCTGCGCATCTTCTCCGCGCTGGTGATCCTGGTGTTCTTCACCATCTACTGTGCCTCGGGCGTGGTGGCGGGTGCGCGTCTGTTCGAGAGCACCTTTGGCATGTCCTACGGCACGGCGCTGTGGGCCGGTGCGGCAGCGACCATCGTTTACACCTTTATCGGTGGCTTCCTGGCCGTGAGCTGGACGGACACCGTGCAAGCCACGCTGATGATCTTCGCCCTGATCCTGACCCCCGTCGTGGTGATGATCGCCACCGGTGGCGCAGATGCGACCTTCGCTGCGATCGAGCTGCAGGATGCGACCAACTTCGACATGCTCAAAGGCGCGACCTTTGTTGGCGTGATCTCGCTGATGGCGTGGGGCCTGGGCTACTTCGGCCAGCCGCATATCCTGGCGCGTTTCATGGCAGCGGATTCGGCCAAGTCGATCCCGGCTGCACGCCGCATCTCCATGACCTGGATGATCCTCACCCTGGGCGGCGCCGTGGCGGTTGGTTTCTTCGGTATCGCCTACTTCGCGGCGCACCCGGAAGTGGCCGGGCCGGTGACCGAGAACCCGGAGCGGGTCTTTATCGAACTGGCCAAGCTGCTGTTCAACCCGTGGATCGCCGGTATCCTGCTGTCCGCCATTCTGGCGGCGGTGATGAGCACCCTGAGCTGCCAGTTGCTGGTCTGCTCCAGCGCCCTGACCGAGGACTTCTACAAGGCCTTCCTGCGTAAGGATGCCTCGCAGTCTGAGCTGGTATGGGTCGGTCGTGGCATGGTGTTGCTGATCGCCGTGGTCGCCATCCTCCTGGCCGCCAACCCGGAAAACCGCGTACTGGGCCTGGTGTCCTACGCCTGGGCAGGCTTCGGTGCGGCCTTCGGTCCGGTGGTGATCCTCTCGCTGGTGTGGAAGCAGATGACCCGCAACGGCGCTCTGGCCGGCATGCTGGTCGGTGCCTTCACCGTGATCCTGTGGAAGAACTTCCTCGGCCACCTGGGCCTGTACGAAATCATCCCGGGCTTCATCTTCGCCACCATCGCCATCCTGGTGTTCAGCCGTATCGGCAATGGCCCGTCGGCGAGCATGATCAAACGCTTCGAAACCGCCGAGAAGGAATACCAGGCCATCTGATGGCTTGATGCTCTGCACACCGCGGTAACACCGAGCCGGCCCACTGTATAAGTGGGCCGGCTTTTTTATGGCTGTGCCCCGGCAGTGTGTTGCATGGGGGACAAACGAGTAGGGTGCGCCGTGCGCACCGCCTTTTGAATCATGCGATTTACTGGTGCGCTCGGCCTCGGCGGCCGCGCGCGCCCGACACGAGACTCAACCGCTAAGCCTCTGCGTCACTGCTTCTCGAGGGGCCGCGCCTCGCGGCGAATAGCGGCCATTCAGCGGTCTATCAGCGCGTTCAAAAGCTTCGCGCCGGGGCGGCGCTCCCAGAAAAAGCCAAAGCAAAACTTCAGACGGCCCAAGCATGCACGCAGAACCTGCTTGGCGCGCTTTATCCCTGCGCTCAGCTGCACTAAGCTGCCGCGCTATTCACTGATTACGTGCGGTATTCGCCATGACTCAAACCCCCGCCAACCCGCTGCATGGCGTGACCCTCGAAGCCATCGTCACGGCGCTGGTCGATACCCTCGGCTGGGAAGAAATGGCCCGACGCATCGACATCCGCTGCTTCAAGAGCGACCCCAGCATCAAGTCCAGCCTGACCTTTCTGCGTAAAACCCCTTGGGCACGCGAGAAAGTTGAGGCGTTGTATGTGCGCACCTGCGTGCGCTGAGAGTAGGAACCTTTGCTGGCCTACGCTGCCAACCACACGACTATTCCCCACGTGAGGTGTGCCCATGAAAACCCTTGAACTCTGCGGCCAGCAGTTGCCGGTCATCGGCCAGGGCACCTGGCGCATGGGCGAAGACCCGGCCCAGCGCGCGCGTGAAGTGCGCGCCCTGCGTGAAGGTGTGGACCTGGGGCTGTGCCTGATCGACACCGCCGAGATGTATGGCGAAGGCGGTGCCGAGCACGTCGTCGGCGAGGCAATTGCCGGGCGTCGCGAGCAGGTGTTTCTGGTCAGCAAGGTCTACCCGCATAACGCCAGCGAGACCGGGGTGATCGCCGCCTGTGAGCGCAGTCTGCAGCGCCTGAAGACCGATATGATCGACCTGTACCTGCTGCATTGGCGCGGCGACTACCCGTTGGCGGAAACCCTGAGCGGTTTCGAGCGCTTGCGTGAGCAGGGCAAGATTCGCCACTGGGGCGTGTCTAATTTCGACCTGGCGGACATGCACGAGCTGGCCGCGCCGGCCTGCGCGGTCAATCAGGTGCTGTACAACCCCGAGGCCCGGGGCATCGAGTTCGACCTGCTGCCCTGGCAACAGGCCCAGGGTGTGCCGCTGATGGCCTATTGTCCGATTGGCCAGGGCGGCGCCTTGCTGGCGGCTGCGGCGTTGCGGGAAGTCGCTGAGCGTCATGGGGTGACACCGGCACAAGTCGCCCTGGCCTGGGTGTTGCGCCAACCGGGGGTGATGGCGATTCCCAAAGCCGTGGATTCGCAGCACCTGCGCCTGAACGCCGAGGCGGCTAGCCTGACTTTGAACGCTGAGGACTTGGCATTGATCGATGCGGCCTACCCGGCGCCCACACGCGCCCGGCCGCTGCAGATGGTGTAGTTGGCGCGCTCGTGGTGGATGGGTGAAGCGTCATCCACCCTACGGGCTGCAGATGCTGTAGTCGCCGGTTGGTATTACCGAAGCATGCGGATTGGCGCGCAGCATCCGATCTGCATGCCACGAATTATCAGTGGCTTTTGTGGGAGGGGCTTTAGCCGCGATAGACTTTGGAGGCGCTGAAGTCTTGGTGAAGCCTCAGCTCCCCGCCCTGACCCCTGTCAATCAACGATAAACAACCGCGCACCAGTCGGCGTCGAGGAGCGGTGGGCTTCGGCCTGGTCGGCGACCTGGTAGCTCATGCCGGCCGTCATCACGAAGCAGCGGCCGTCTTCCAGCTCGGTGTGCAGCTCACCTTCCAGGCACAGCAAAATGTGCCCCTTGCTGCACCAGTGATCAGCCAGATACCCGGCGCTGTACTCCACCATGCGCACACGCAGGGCACCGAACTGTTGGGTACGCCAGTAGGCCGTGCCGGTTTCGCCGGGGTGGGTGGTGGCGTCGAGCTGGCTCCAGTCGGTGGTGCCGAACGGGATGTCGCGAATGTCCATGGTTATCCTTACTGAGCGTCAGGGCGCGGTGCGCGCAGGTGGTCGGGCAGGTCGTCGAGGTCGTCGTCATGGGCGGCCAAAGGTTCAGGGCGCCGTTCGAAGCGGGCACCGAGCACCAGCATGCAGGGCGTCAGCAGCAAGGTCAGCACGGTCGCAAAGCTCAGGCCGCCGGCAATGGCGCTGGACAGCTGGGTCCACCACTGCGTCGAGGGGGCGCCGATGCCCAGGCTTGGCGTGAGCAGGTCGACGTTAATGCCCAGCACCATGGGCACCAGACCCAGCACGGTGGTCACCGCCGTGAGCAGCACCGGGCGCAGGCGCAGGCAGCCGGTCTCCAATGCTGCCTCACGAGGCGCCAGGCCCTGGCGGCGCAACTGGTTGTAGGTGTCGATCAGGATGATGTTGTTGTTCACCACGATGCCAGCCAGGGCGATCAGGCCCATGCCGACCATGACGATGCCAAAGGACTGGCCGTTGACCAGCAGCCCCATCAGCACGCCGGCGGTGGACAAGACGATGGCCGAGAGCACCAGCAGCGCCTGGTAGATGCTGTTGAACTGGGTCACCAGAATCAGCGCCATCAGGAAGATCGCCACCAGAAACGCGGTGGCCAGAAAGGTCGCCGCCTCGCGCTGGTCGGCGTCTTCCCCGGCAAAGGTGATGCGCACATCGGCCGGCACCTCACCCATGGCCTCGCGCAGGGCCTTGAGGCGTTCGTCCAGGCGCGCATCGGGCTGCAGATCGGCCTGCAGGGTGATGGTGCGGGTGCCGTCGACCCGGCGCAGGGTACCGACCTTGGGTCCCGGTTGCAGGTCGACGAAGTTGGCCAGCGGCACCTGGCCGCTGCTGGTGTTGAGGGTCAAGCGGCCCAGTTGGTCGAGCGAGCGCCATTCACCGGGCAGGCGCACGCGTATGTCCACCTCGTCGGTGGCGTCTTCCGGGCGGTACGTCGCCAGTTTCAGGCCGTTGGTGACCATCTGCACGGCGTTGCCCACACTCAGCACGTCGGCGCCAAAGCGCGCGGCCGCCTCCCGGTCAACGCGCAGGCGCCATTCCACACCGGGCAGGGCGCGGTCGTCCTCAATGTCCTTGAAGCCGCCGAGCCCTTGCATGGTCGTGCGCAGCTGTTCGACCCACTGCTCGGTTTTCGCCGGGTCGATGCCGCTGACCTGCAACTTCACCGGCTTGCCGCTGCTCGGGCCCTGTTCCTGCTCACGGAACTCCAGTACCACGCCCGGAATATCGGCGCTTCGCTCGCGCATTTCATCAAGGATTTGCCGTGCCGGGCGGCGCTGGTGCCAATCGACAAACTGGAACTGCAGGGTGCCGATTACGTCGGTACCCAATTGCCCCTGCTGGCCTTCGGGCTGGGCGATGGAGCGGGCGTACAACGCCTTGACCTCGGCCATGCCCAGCAGGCGCGCTTCGAGTTTTTGCAGCAGGGCGTCCTTCTCCTGAATCGACAGGTCGCCGCGGGCCCGCAACCAGATCTGCGCGTTCTCAGGCTCAGTGGCCGGGAAGAACTCGACGCCGTGGTTGTAACGGCCATAACCGACGTAGATCAGTGCGACCAGGCCCAGCATGCCCAGCAGTGTCAGCCCGGGGCGCCGCAGCAGGCGCCCGAGCAGGTTACGGTAGGCCTGGGTGCCCGGTGCGGGCTGCTCGTTGACCGGCTTGGCGGTGCCGCCGGTCACTGCGCCGAGCACCGGTAGAAAGATCAGCGCCATGGCCAGCGACGCCAGCAGGCAGAGAATCACCGTGGCCGGCAGGTATTTCATGAACTGGCCGACCACGCCGGGCCAGAACAGCAGCGGCAGAAACACCACCAGGGTGGTGGCGGTGGAGGCGATCACTGGCCAGGCCATGCGGCTGGCGGCATTCACCCAGGCGTCGCGCGGCGCTTGGCCCTGCTGCTGGTAACGGTCGGCCAATTCGGAGACGACGATGGCGCCGTCAACCAGCATGCCGGCCACCAGAATCAGGCTGAACAGCACGACGATATTCAGGGTGAAACCGAGCATCCAGATCAGCAGAATGCCGGTCAGGAACGCGCCGGGAATGGTCAGCCCGACCAGCAGCGCTGAGCGCATGCCCATGCTTGCCACCACCAGGATCAACACCAGCACGATGGCGGTCATGACGTTGCTGAGCAGGTCGCTGAGCATGGTCTCGACTTCCTGGGACTGGTCCATGATGTAGCTGACCTGCAGCCCCTCAGGCAGCAGCGGCGTGGCCTGGGCCATGAGCGCCTTGACCTGCTCGATGGTAGCAATGATGTTGGCGCCGCTGCGCTTGGCCACTTCCAGGACGATGGCCGGCTGGCCGTTGATCCGCGCGTAGCCGGTGGGGTCCTTGAAGGTGCGGCGGATGGTGGCCACGTCGGCGAAGGTCACCACGCTGCTGCCGACAACCTTGACCGGCAGGGACATCACGTCTTCGAGGTTCTCGATCACGCCGGGCACTTTCATGGTCAGGCGCCCGGCGCCGGTGTCCAGGCTGCCGGCGGCAACCAGGCGGTTATTGCGGCTGACCAGGTTGAACAGCTCGGTGTAGTCAATGCCGTAGCTGTCGAGTACCTGCGGGTCGACCACGATTTCCAGCAGGTCTTCGCGGTCGCCGCCAATCTCCACCGAGAGCACCTCGGCAATGCCTTCGATGTTCTCCTTCAACTGCCGCGCGACGTACACCAGCTGTTGCTCGTCGAGGGGGCCGGACAGGCCAATCGACAGCACCGGGAACAGCGCCACGTTGACCTCGGTGACCACCGGTTCCTCGGCTTCTTCAGGCAGTTTGCTGCGCGCGGTGTCGACCTTTTCCCGGACATCGGCCAGGGCCTGTTTGGCGTCGAAACCTGCGTCGAACTCCAGGGTTACGCTGGCGTGTCCTTCACTGGACATCGAGCGCATTTCCTTGACCCCTTCGAGGCTGCGCAGCTCCTGTTCCAGGGGGCGTACCAGTAAGCGTTCGGCGTCTTCCGGGCTGATGCCTTCAAGCACCACCGACACGTACATGATCGGGATGCTGACGTCGGGGTTGGCCTCCTTGGGAATGGCCACGTAGGCGGCGTAGCCACCGAGCATAAGAAACAGCAGCAGCAACAGGCTGGTGCGGCTGCGGTCGAGGGCGGCTGCGATCAGCGCACGCATGTCAGCGTGCCTCGCCAGCAAGGCGCGTCTGCACCTGCTGACCCGGCTCGACAAAGCCCTGGCCAAGGGTAATCAGCGCCACCCGTGAGGGCAGGCCACTGACCCAGGCGCCCTGGTTATCCACGCTGATCAGCTCGACCGGGCTGAACACCACCCGCTGCTGCTCATCGACCCATTTGACGCCGTTGCGCCCGGCTGCATCGAGGCTCAGCAGGGCGGGCGACAGGCGGTGTGCCAGGGCTTCGCCGGTCTGGATCTGCAGGGTTGCGCTGGCGCCGGCCAGGCGCAGGCTTTCCGGGTTGGGCACGCGCACCTCAATGCGAAAACTGCGTGAGCCGGGGTCCGCCGCGGCGGCGATAAAGTGCAGCTCGCCTTGCAGCTCGCGGCCATCGAGCAGTTGCACGCGCACCGGCTGGCCCAGGCGCAGCTGGGTGACCTGCTGCTGGGCGATCTGCGCGCTGACTTTGAGCTGGGCAATGTCGACCAGGGTCAGCAGGCTTTGCCCGGGCTGAACGAAGTCGCCCAGCTCCACCATGCGGTCATCGTAGACACCGGCAAAGGGGGCGCTGATCTGCGTATGGCGCATCTGCAAGCGGGCGCTGTCGAGTTCGGCACGGGCCTTGGCCAGCTCGCTGTCCAGGCGCAGCAGTTCGTTGGCCGAGAACAGGTTGCGCTCGCGCAGGCGCTTGGCCGCGCTGACATCGGTTTCACGCTGGCGCACGTCCGCTTCACTGCGCGCCACCTGGGCGGCGCGGTCATCGGCGGACAAGCTGAGCAGGCGCTCGCCGGCGGCGACCGGGCTGCCCTTGTCGCGGTCCAGGCGGCTGACGCTGGCGCTGATCTGCGCGCGCAGTTCAACCCGCCGCCAGGGTTCGATCTGCCCCTGTACCACATGCTGGCGCTGCATCGGCTCGGCGTCTAACCACTGCACTTCAACCCGCGCCAGGCCTTGTTCTGGCGCGGGCAGGTCGGCGGTCTGCGTGTCGCGTGCTTGCAACCAGGCGCCGCTGAGCAGCCAGAGGGCGAGGGCCAGCGTCAGGGCGACCGCAATCAGCCAGGGGCGTTTGGACAGGGCAGTGAGCATGAAGGGTTACTCATGAGAAGGGGCAGTGGGGCGTAGCGCGTTGGCCTGGCCACAGAGCCCGGCGATGATGAAATCGGTCACGCGGTCAAAATAATCGTGCAGGGCGATGGGCTCGGCCCAGTGGCTAAAGCCGCCGGCTGCGATGCGCGCCATGACGCCGTTGAAGCAAGCCTCCACGCCCCACAGCAACTGCATGCACTCATCGTCGTTGAGCTGCAGATGGCTCAGGCTGTCGCGCAGCAGGTCTTGGAAGAACAGGGTGTAGGCGCCCTCGATCTGCTTAAACTGCTCGCGAAAGGCCGGCTCCAAGCGCTCTTGGAATTCGGGGCGGTCGCAATGATGCGACAGCTGCGCGAGTAGCGGCGTGTTGAGCATGTGCTCGAACGCCAGGCGGGTCACTGGGCGCAAGGCCTGGCCGGGTGGCTGGGCGGCTTTGGTGGCGTGCAGGGCAGCCAGGTGATCCTGCGCCAGGCGGGCGGCGAGCTGCGTGTAGAGCGCCTCCTTGCTGGGGAAATGCTTATACACCGTGCCCTTGCCGATACCGGCTGCGATGGCGACCTGGGCAATGGTGACACGGTCCCAAGGCTGCTCACTGAACAGCTGCAAGGCGGCGTCGAGAATGGCGCTTTCGCGCTGCTGGAAGAGCTGATCCTGATAACGCATAACGACTGAACCGATTAATCGTGACCGGCGGTCATGCTATGACTGTGGGTCACGATCGGCAAGTGGGGAGTTGTAACAAGGCGCATGATCGGGACTGATTAAGGTCTGTCACGCTATTCCCGCGGATGTAACGCGTGTCGCGGCATGCCGCCACAGTCGGTTAATGCCAGGCTGCGTTGGCAGGGTCGGGCGGCGCTGCGTTATCGCCGCGACGCTTGCAGCGCGTGCAAGACCTATCGCGAATGAAGGCTAGGCGCCCCCTTCGCTCCTACACAGGCCGGGGCGCGGGCGCTGGTGAACAACGTTCCGGCTGCTTTCAGCGCGCCACGCTGACGCCTTCGAGGTTGGCGAACGAGGTGTCTTTGGCGGTCAGCAAAAAGTCGCGCATAAAGGGCGAGTCGAGCATGTCGGTGCGGATGCCGGCGTACAGGGTGGCGAACAGGCCCTTGTCGCCGAGGCGCTTGGCGGTCACGTAACCGCGCGAGCTGTACTCATGCAACGCCCAGTTAGGCAGGCCGCAGACACCGCGGCCGCTGGCCACCAGCTGCATCATCATCACCGTCAGCTCTGAGGTACGCACTTGTGCAGGCTCAACGTCAGCCGGCTCGAGGAAGCGCGTGAAGATATCCAGGCGGTCGCGTTCGACGGGATAGGTGATCAGGGTTTCCCCGGCCAGGTCCTCCGGGCGGATCACCGACTTGTGCGCCAGTGCATGCTGGTTAGCCACCGCCAGCATGGCTTCATAGGTAAACAGCGGCACGTAGGTGATGCCGGCCAGCTCCAGCGGGTCGGAGGTCACCACCAGGTCGAGGTCGCCGCGGGCCAGCGCTGGCAGCGGGGCGAAGGAGAAACCCGAGGCCAGGTCCAGCTCGACCTCCGGCCAGGCATCGCGGAACTGGTCGATGGTCGGCATCAGCCACTGGAAGCAGCTGTGGCACTCGATGGCCATGTGCAGGCGGCCCGCCGTGCCGCCGGCCAGCCGCGCCAGGTCGCGCTCGGCGCCACGCAGCAGCGGCAGCACGGCATCGCACAGCTGCAGCAGGCGAAGGCCAGCGCTGGTGAAGCGCACCGGCTTGGTCTTGCGCACGAACAGCTGCATGCCCAGGCGTTCTTCGAGCTCCTTGAACTGGTGCGACAGCGCCGACTGGGTCAGGTGCAAGCGCTCGGCCGCGTCCACCAGGCTTTCACTCTCGCGCAGGGCGTGCAGGGTCTTCAGGTGGCGGACTTCGAGCATGGTGGCCTCGGTAGGGGGCGGTGGAGGGGAGTGCAGGTGCTCACCCTACATGAATGAAACTGTAGTTCAAAGCGAATAGGTTGAGTTTGTCTCACTCGAGCGCAGTGCCGAGAATAGCCGCCATTGTCTTGATCTGTTGGAGCGTTCTGCCATGGCCCTGTCCCATTCCCTCGGTTTTCCACGTATCGGCCGCGACCGTGAATTGCAAAAAGCCCTGGAGGCCTATGGGCAGGGCGCGCTCGATGAAGCCGGTTTGCGCAGCGTCGGCCAGTGCCTGCGGGCTGAGCAGTGGCAGCTGCAAAAGGACGCGGGCATCGAACTGCTGCCAGTCGGTGACTTTGCCTGGTACGACCAGGTGCTGACTCACTCGCTGACCTTCGGCGTGATTCCCGAGCGCTTTCGTCCGCACACGGGCAAACCGACGCTGGACACCTTGTTTGGCATGGCGCGTGACGTCAGCGATACCGGCTGTTGCGGCGCGGGTCATGCCCAGGCGCTGACCAAGTGGTTCGACACCCACTATTCCTACCTGGTCCCCGAATTCACCGCTGAGCAGCAGTTCCAGTTGAGCTGGACGCAGTTATTCGACGAGGTCGACGAAGCTCAGGCTCTGGGGTACGCCGTCAAACCGGTGCTGATCGGCCCGCTGACTTACCTGTGGTTGGGCAAAGCCAAAGGCAGTGAGTTTGATCGTCTCGACTTGCTGGAGCGCTTGCTGCCGGTCTATGGCGAAATCCTACAGCGCCTGGCTGCGCAGGGCGTGGAGTGGGTGCAGATCGACGAGCCGATCCTGGCGCTCGACCTACCACAAGCCTGGAAGAATGCCTTCGAGCGCGCCTACAACCTGCTGCATCGCGAGCCGGGCAAGAAGCTGATCGCCACCTATTTCGGCGGCCTGGAAGGCAACCTTGGTCTCGCGGCCAATCTGCCGGTGGATGGCCTGCATATCGACCTGGTGCGCGCGCCGGAACAGTTCCCGAGGATTCTCGACCGCCTTCCGGCGTATAAGGTGTTGTCCTTGGGCGTGCTCGACGGTCGCCACGTTTGGCGTACGGACCTCCGGGCGGTGTTGGACATTCTGCAGCAGGCCCAGGAGCGCTTGGGCGAGCGTCTTTGGGTGGCGCCGAGTTGCTCGCTGCTGCACAGCCCGGTGGAGGTCGGGCGTGAAGACAAACTGGATGGCGAGCTTAAAAACGGGCTGGCCTTTGCCGTACAGGCATGCGAAGACGTGGCGCTGCTGACCAAGGCCCTGAATGACTCGCACAATGCCCGCGTGCAGGCTGCGTTAGCAGCCAGCGATTCAGTGCAACACCGGGCGAGCCGAACGGCGGCCTGAAAACCCGCGAATTACCCCAGTGCTGCGGCGTTTTACCGGGCGTAGGAGCGAATTTATTCGCGATTGACCTTGAGCGCACTGAACGTGTTGCGGCTAACGGGGAGTGCCAACGTTTCATTGTCGGCGTCCCCCTAGCAAAGACCGCTCGTCCCCCTTCATCAAATTGTCACGTAGCTGTGGCAGCGCGCTTGGCAAAACATCACCAGACTCGCACCTCAATGGGGTTCTGCGTGCTGGTGTTTTTCATGCGTGTATTTATTTTTATTACCGCACTGCTGTGCGGCCTCTCTGCTCATGCAGCCGATTCGTGCAGCACACAGGTGCCCACGGCCAAGGTCGTGCTGGGCGACGTGCAATTGGCTTACCAGCGCATCGGCCGCGAGAGCGATCCGAGTCTGTTGCTGGTCATGGGCTTGGGCGGGCAGTTGATTCATTGGCCGGATGAAGTGGTGGCGCGCTTGTGCGGGCGCGGCTTCCAGGTGATTCGCTTCGACAACCGTGATGTTGGCCTGAGCAACTGGACCCACGAGGCGCCAGCGATCAACCTGACGTACGAGGCGCTGCGCTATCGCCTGGGCCTGTCGGTCACTGCGCCCTATGGTCTGCGCGACATGGCCGGCGATGCGTTAGGGTTGATGGATGCCTTGGGCATTCAGCGGTTTCATGTGCTGGGCGCAAGCATGGGCGGTATGATCGCTCAGCACCTCGCCGACCTGGCGCCTGAACGGGTGCAGAGCCTGACCCTGGTGATGACCAGCTCTGGTGCCCAGGGCCTGCCAGCGCCCAGCCAAGCACTGCTGGCCCTGCTGGCTAAGCGTGAAGCACCGAGCCGTGAGGTGGCGCTGGAGCAGCAGGCAGATCTGCTCGCTGCCCTGGGCAGCCCGCGGGTCAGCGATGATCGGGCGCTATTGCTGCACCAGGCACAAATCGCCTATGACCGCGCCTTCAACCCCGAAGGCGTGCAGCGTCAGTTGCTGGCGATTCTCGCCGAGCCGAGTCGGGTCGAGCTGCTAAATCGTCTACGCGTGCCGACGCTGGTGGTGCATGGCACGGCCGACCCGTTGCTGCCGGTGATGCACGGCGTGCATGTGGCGGCGCATATCCGCGGCAGCGAGTTGAAGCTGATCCCCGGGTTGGCGCACCGCTTTCAGGATGCCTTCAAGGAACCCTTACTGGCGGCGGTGCTGCCGTATCTGAGCGCGCACCGCGAAGGTCATATGCAGGCGGCGCTTTAAACAGCCGGGCTTGCTTGCAACACGCCAACCGGTAATTCGGCGGGTGCCAGGTACTGGCTGACCCGCTGGCGTTGCCCCGGGGTCATAAACAAGCCCAACTTGCTGCGCCGCCAGAGGATGTCCTCGGCCGATTGCGCCCATTCCTGAGCGCACAGGTAGTCGACTTCCCGCGCATACAGCCCGGCGCCCAGGTGCTCGCCAAGATCGACCAGGTTGCTTACGCCTTCGAGCAGGGCCCAGCAGCGGCTGCCGTAGCTGGTGGCCCAGCGCCGCGCCAGCGTGGTCGGCAGCCAGCCGAAGCGGCGGCATAGAGCCTCGACCAAGGCGCTCTGGCTTTCGAGGTTTTCTGCCCCAGGTAGCAACGCGGTCGCGGTCCAGTTGCCGCCCATGCCGCTGAACGTCGGGGCAAGCAAGGCCAGGGCCGACTCGGCCAGCTTGCGGTAGGTGGTCAGCTTGCCGCCGAACACCGAGAGCAGCGGCGCTTCACCGACATTGCCGGATAACGACAGGGTGTAGTCGCGGGTAATGGCCGAGGGCTCATCGGACTCGTCATCGCACAGCGGGCGCACGCCGGCAAAGCTGTGCAGGATGTCTTGGGCGCTCAGTTGCTGTTTGAAGTGGGCATTCACCACCTGCAGCAGGTAATCGATTTCCGCCTGGCTGATCTGCACCTGGGCCGGGTCGCCCTGGTATTCCCGGTCGGTGGTGCCGATCAAGGTAAAGCGCTCCAGATAAGGAATCGCGAAGACGATGCGGCGGTCCTCGTTCTGCAGAATGTAGGCCTGCTCATCCTCAAATAGACGCGGCACCACAATATGGCTGCCCTGAATCAGGCGGATGCCGTAGGGCGTGCTCTGCTTCAGGTCATCGCGGATAAAGCGCGCGACCCAGGGCCCGGCTGCATTGACCAAGGCGCGTGCGCGGATCGAGAACAGGCTGCCGTCGGCACGCTCAAGGTGCACATGCCACAGGCCCTTGCTGCGCCGCGCACTGACGCAGCGGGTGCGGCTGTGCACGTGGGCGCCTTGCTCCCGGGCTGCCATGGCGTTGAGCACCACCAGGCGTGCGTCGTCGACCCAGCAATCGGAATATTCGAAACCGCGCACGATCTCCGCTTTCAGCGGGCTGCCGGCGCCAAAGCGCAGGCTGCGTGAGGCCGGCAGTTGTTTGCGCGCACCCAGGTAGTCGTAGAGAAACAGACCGGCGCGGATCATCCAAGCCGGGCGCAGGTGTGGCCGGTGCGGCAGGATGAAGCGCATCGGCTTGACGATGTGCGGGGCCTTGGTCAGCAGCACTTCACGCTCGGCCAGGGCTTCGCGCACCAGGCGAAACTCGTGGTGTTCGAGGTAGCGCAGGCCACCGTGGATCAGCTTACTGCTGGCCGATGAGGTGTGCTGGGCCAGGTCGTCACGTTCACACAGGAACACCGACAGCCCGCGGCCTGTCGCATCGGCGGCAATGCCGACACCGTTGATGCCACCGCCGACGATGGCCAGATCGTAGACTTCGGCGAGGGGCGCTGCGGCGCTCGGGCGTGTCGGCATGCTGCCACCTGCTATCGAAAGTGAACTGTAGATGTTCGTTTCCGAAAATATAGTGGCATATGCGAACGAGCGCCAGCCTGGGCGATGACGGAATCAGGGCGGGCGATGAGCGGTGCGCGGGCGTCAGACCAGCTCGAGGCCGACTTTGTGGCTGTCCAGCAGGCTGCGGATGGTCGGTGCGGGCGCGGCGTCGGTGAACACGCGATCGATCAGCGCCAGCGAGCCCAGGCGAACCACGGCATTGCGCCCGAACTTGCTTGAGTCGACCGCCAGAAACACCTGGCGCGCGTTGGCGATGACCGCCTGGGACACCCGTACTTCCTGGTAGTCGAAGTCCAGCAGGCTGCCATCCTGGTCAATACCACTGATGCCCACCACTGCCACATCGACCTTGAACTGCTCGATAAAGTCGACTGCCGCCTGGCCCACCACGCCGCCATCGCTACGCACGGTGCCGCCGGCGACCAGCACCTCAAAGTCGGCCTTGGTGCTCAGTTGAGCGGCCACGTGCAGGTTGTTGGTGATCACCTTCAGGCCCTTGTGCTGTTGCAGGGCGCGCGCCACGGCCTCAGTTGTGGTGCCGATGGTGATGAACAGCGAGGCGTGGTCGGGAATCGCGGCAGCAATGGCTTCGGCGATGCGCTGCTTCTCGTCACGCATCTGCCCGGCGCGCATGGCGTAGGCGGTGTTCTGAATGCTTGAGGTGTCGCACGCCGCACCGCCGTGGGTGCGCCTCAACAGGCCCTGGTCGGCCAGCTGGTTGATGTCACGGCGGATGGTTTGTGGGGTGACGCCGAACGCCTGGGCCAGTTCGTCGATGCTGACGTAGCCGCGTTCGCGGGTGCGTTCAAGAATGTCGTGTTGGCGGGGCGCCAGGGTCATGGGCAGGTCCTCGGGTAGGCGCGCAGTATAAGCGCAGCATGATGCGCCACCACAGCTTGCGAGCAACCGCCCGCTGCCTCTACTGTACGGGTCTCATTCGATAATTTTCGTAAACGAACATGACGCCTGCCATCGATCTGTTGAAAAAGCACAAAGCCGCGCATCAGGTGCACAGCTACAGCCATGATCCCAAGGCCGCATCCTATGGCTTGGAAGCGGCCGAAAAACTTGGCTTGCCGCCTGAGCGGGTGTTCAAGACCCTGCTCGCCGCCAGCGAGAAGGGCGAGTTGCTGGTGGCCGTGGTGCCGGTGGCGGGTAGCCTCGACCTCAAGGCATTGGCGCAGGCGGCAGCGGTTAAAAAGGTGGACATGGCCGACCCCAACGCGGCCCAGCGCGCTACCGGCTACCTGCTGGGTGGCATCAGCCCGTTGGGGCAAAAAAAACGCCTGCGCACCTTTATCGACAGCCGTGCTCAAAGCTTCGAGACGCTCTATGTCAGCGCCGGGCGGCGTGGCCTGGAGGTGGAGCTGAGCGCTGCTGTGTTGGCCCAGTTGACGGGGGCGAGCTTCGCCGCCATTGGCCGCGACTGAAGACTGCCGCGCGTCAGTCCAATAAAAAACAAGGAAGCATCAGATGACCGATTACCTGCTCGCCATCGACCAGGGCACCACCAGCAGCCGCGCCATTGTTTTCAGCCGTGAGGGCCGGCGCCTGGCCAGTGCTCAGCAGGAGTTCGCTCAGCATTTCCCCCATGACGGGTGGGTCGAGCATGACCCCGAAGACCTCTGGCAGAGCACCTTGCAGGTTTGCCGCGAGGCCCTGCAGCAGGGGGCGCTGCAGGCACAGCAGATCACCGCCATCGGCATTACCAACCAGCGCGAGACCACGCTGGTATGGGATGCCGTGACGGGGGAGACCATCGCCCCGGCCATCGTCTGGCAGGACCGCCGCACCGCTGACTACTGCGCCGGGCTCAAGGCCGACGGCCATGAGGCGCGGGTGGCCGAGCTGACCGGTTTGTTGATTGATCCGTATTTTTCCGCCACCAAGCTGCGTTGGATACTTGAGCACGTCGAGGGCGCACGGGCGCGGGCCGAGCGTGGTGAGCTACGGTTTGGCACAGTCGACAGCTTTCTCCTGTGGCGCCTGACGGGCGGCAAGGTGCACCGCACCGATGCCAGTAACGCGTCGCGAACCTTGCTGTTCAATATCCACACCCAGCAGTGGGATGAGGAGTTGCTCAAGCTGTTCGAGATTCCTGCCAGCCTGCTGCCTGAGGTGCTCGATTGCGCCGCCGAGTTTGGCCACTGCGACGCTGAACTGCTCGGCGCGGCGATCCCGATCCTGGGCATGGCGGGTGATCAGCAGGCGGCGCTGATTGGCCAGGCCTGCTTCACCCCAGGGATGGTCAAGAGTACCTATGGCACCGGCTGCTTCATGATCCAGAACACCGGTTGTACACCGGTGACCTCGCGCAACCGCCTGCTGACCACGGTGGCTTATCGCCTCGGCGGTCAGGTCACCTATGCGGTGGAAGGCAGTATCTTTGTCGCCGGGGCCGCCGTGCAGTGGCTGCGCGACGGCATCAAGCTGATCAGCCATGCACGGGACAGTGAAGCGCTCGCCGAGCAGACGGGAGACGCGTGCGGCGTGTACCTGGTGCCGGCGTTCACCGGTCTGGGTGCTCCCTACTGGGACCCTAAGGCACGCGGTGCGATCTTCGGCCTGACCCGCGACACCGGTATCAAGGAAATCGTCACCGCCGGCCTGCAAGCGGTGTGCTACCAGACCCGCGACCTGCTCGAAGCCATGCGCCAGGACGGCGCCGCTGCGCCCAGTGCCCTGCGGGTGGACGGCGGTATGGTGGAGAACAACTGGCTGATGCAGTTTCTCGCCGACATCCTCGGCGTGCCGGTTGAGCGGCCTGAGGTGACCGAAACCACAGCGTTGGGTGTGGCCTACCTGGCCGGTTTGCAGGCGGGGCTGTACGCCGATCTTGATGAGATCGCCGCGCTCTGGCACCGCGAGCAGCTCTTTGCGCCACGCATGGCCGATGCACACCGGGCGCAGTTGTACCTGGGTTGGCTGAACGCTGTGAGCCGGGTGCGCAGCGAAGGTTAGGGTCTGTTTCCGTTTTTATTAGCAGCCGTAAGGCTCTCGATGAAACGGCAACCGGCGTAGGCCCACTGTGCTGGCGCAAAAGTCAGTGGCTGTATGGCGCCTGTCGAGCTGAACGCTGGCATGCTCATGACCTTTCTCTAGCCCTGCAGGCCTGTGCCCATGTCCCTCGTCTTTCATCAGGTTGATGCGTTCGCTGACCGTCCCTTTACTGGCAACCCGGCCATGGTCTATCGCCTGGACGAGTGGCTCGATGAAGCGCTGATGCAGCGCATCGCCGCCGAACACAACCTGGCTGAAACCGCCTTCGTGGTGCAACAAGGTGCGGTCTGGCATATCCGCTGGTTCACCCCGCTAGCCGAGGTGCCGCTGTGCGGTCATGCCACGTTGGCCGCCGCCCATGTGCTGTTCGAGCAGTACCAGGTGCCGGGCGATGTGCTGGAGTTCACCTGCCTGTCCGGCGCGCTGCGGGTCAGCCGCGAGGGCGATCGCCTGGTGCTGGATTTCCCGGTGCGCGCCACCCAGCCGGCTGACGACTGGCGTGCCGCCGCTGAAGCCGCGTTGGGGCAGCCGGTCCAGGCATTGCGCTATTTGCCGGATGGGACGGGTGTGCAGGAGTTGATGGCGATTCTCGCCGATGAGGCGACCGTACGCGCCTGCGAGCCGAACCTGGCCGCAGTCGCGCAACTGCCGGGCTTGGGCCTGCTGGTGACAGCACCGGGTGAGCGCCACGATTTTGTCTCGCGTTACTTCGCGCCGGGGATTGGCATCAATGAAGACCCGGTGACGGGTTCGACCCATTGCATGCTGGTGCCGTATTGGGCGCAGGTGGTGGGCAACACCACGCTCAGCGCATTCCAGTGTTCGGCGCGCGGCGGTGAGCTGCAGTGTCAGTTGGCGGGCGAGCGGGTGCTGATCGGTGGGCATGCGGTGTGCGTAGCCAGCGGTCAGCTGCACCTGCCGAGCTAGCAGGCGCTGCCTGGGCACTTGTAGGAGCGAATTTATTCGCGATGCTGTCGCGAATAAAGGTTAGGCGCCCCCTTCGCACCTACACGGGTGGTCAATCCAGTGCGAGTGACCGTCTTTGCCCGCGCTAACCCCTTGCCAAGTTAGCTGGCACTGCTGTAACGGCGTACCCCGGACTCCCCCAGGCTGACCTGGGCGGCGATGCTGCCGGGCGCGGCGAACACCACCAGGTGATCGGCGGCCACGCGGATGCCGACGTTCTGGCCGGGCTGATGGTCAGCGTGGCTGGGGAAGATCGCTTCCAGCAAGCTGCCGGTCGCCAGTTGCAGGCGATACAGCGTCGCGGCGCCGAGGAAGGTCTTGCCGACGATCAGGGCCTTCAGGTTGCTGTCGGGGGCGTAGACGATGTCGTCAGGGCGCAGCAGCACATCCACCGCGCTGCCGGTGGGCCAGTTATACGCGCGGTTGCCCCGAATCAGCCCCAGCTCGGTTTGCACCGCATCCGGGCTGAGTAGCTGGCCACGAATAAAGTAGCCCTGGCCGATAAAGCTGGCGACAAAGGGCGTCAGCGGCTCGTGGTAGAGGTTGAACGGCGTATCCCATTGCTCCAGGCGTCCGTGGTTGAACACCCCGACATGGTCGCTGACGGCAAAGGCTTCTTCCTGGTCATGGGTGACCAGAATCGCGCTGGTGCCGCGCGCCTTGAGAATATCGCGCACCTCATGGCTCAGACGTCGGCGCAGCTCGCCATCGAGGTTAGAGAAGGGCTCGTCGAGCAGCAGCAGTTGCGGCGCCGGGGCCAATGCCCGGGCCAGCGCCACGCGTTGTTGCTGGCCGCCGGAAAGCTCGTGGGGGTAGCGTTTGCCCAGCGCGTCGAGTTTGACCAGGGCCAACAACTCGGCGGTAACCTGATTGCATTCGGCCTGCTTGCGAATGCCAAAGGCGACGTTTTCGGCCACGGTCAGGTGCGGAAACAGCGCGTAGTCCTGGAACACCATGCCGATGCGCCGCTTCTCCGGGGCCAGGGTATAACCCGCGCGGGAAATCACCGTGTCTGCCAGCTGGATTTCGCCTTCAAGCACCGGCTCGAAGCCCGCGATGGCGCGCAGGGTGGTGGTCTTGCCGCACCCCGATGGGCCGAGCAGGCAGCCAATGTCGCCGGCATTGAGGTGCAGGTTGAGGTTCTGCACCACGGTGTGTGCGTGGTAGCCACAGCTCAGGTCACGCAGGTTTAGCAGCAGCGGCTGGCTCATGCGTGGTGGTACGCCGGTTCAACGAGAAATTCGAGCAGGGCTTTCTGCGCATGCAGGCGATTTTCGGCCTGGTCCCAGGCGACCGAACGCGGGTCGTCGAGCAGGTCCTGGCTGATTTCTTCACCACGGTGCGCCGGCAAACAATGCAGGAACAGCACATCGGCAGCCGCGTGGTCGAGCAGTTCGCGGTTCACTTGATAAGGCGCGAACAGACGCTTGCGTTCGGCAATCTCGTCTTCCTGGCCCATGGAGGCCCACACATCGGTGCTCACCAAGTGGGCGCCTTCCACAGCTGCACGCGGGTCACGCAGCACCTGCACACGCTCGCCGGCTTCGGCCAGCAGGGCGGCGTTAGGCTCGTAGCCTTCGGGGCAGGCCACGCGCAATTGGAAGTCGAACTGCAGCGCCGCTTCTATATAGGAGTTGCACATGTTGTTGCCATCGCCGATCCAGGCCACGGTCTTGCCCTTGATGCTGCCACGGTGCTCCTGGAAGGTCTGCATGTCGGCCAGCAACTGGCAGGGGTGCAGGTCATCGGACAGGCCGTTGATCACCGGTACGCGCGAGTTGGCAGCGAACTCGGTCAGAGTGCTGTGGGCGAAGGTGCGGATCATCACGGCGTCGAGCATGCGCGACATGACGATAGCGGCATCGCCAATCGGCTCGCCACGGCCCAGCTGGGTGTCGCGCGGCGAGAGGAAAATGGCCTGGCCACCGAGCTGGATCATGCCGGCTTCGAACGACAGGCGGGTGCGGGTCGAGGCTTTCTCGAAGATCATCCCCAGTACGCGGTTTTTCAGCGGCTCGAAGAGTACGCCGCGGTTGCGCAAGTCCTTCAGCTCCATAGCGCGGCGGATCAGGCTCACCAGTTCGGCCGGTGTGCAGTCCTTCAGCGAGAGAAAGTGTCTTGCGCTCATCCTTAACTACCTTTTGACAACAGAGCGCAGGTTCAACGGCCAGAAATGGACAAAAACGGCGGAACCTGCGGCTGGAAGCCGCACAGGGCGACGAAACGGGGAAGCCGCGATCTTATAAGCAAATGACGCACGCTTACAACTCGCCACCATGGGCAGTTGTGTCGCGCAAGATCGTACAAGACGTGCCGGCGCGCGCCGGGTAGGGTGGCGTGCTCTGGAGAGAGCACCATGACCCGACAACACGAGTTCACCCAAGGCGCCCGCGACATGCTGCCCATGCTGCTGGGCGCGATTCCCTTCGGCATCATTTTCGGCAGCCTGGCCGGCGCCGCCGGGCTCAGCACCTGGCAGACGCTGGGCATGTCGCTGCTGGTGTTCGCCGGCTCGGCGCAGTTTATCGCCCTGAGTCTGCTGGGCGCGGGGGTTGGCCTGGCGGTGCTGCTGCTCACCACCCTGGTGGTCAACCTGCGCCACGCCCTGTACAGCGCCAGTTTGCAGCCCCATGTGCGGCACTTGCCCAAACGCTGGCGCATGCCGCTGGCGTTCTGGCTCACCGATGAAGCCTATGCCGTGGTGGTGCATCGCTATGCGGCGGTCGATGCCTCACCGAACAAGCACTGGTATTTCCTTGGCGCGGCCCTGGCGATGTACCTGAACTGGCAGCTGTGCACCCTGGTGGGCGTGCTGTTCGGCCAGCAGGTGCCGAATCTCGACGCCTGGGGCCTGGACTTCGCCATGCTCGCTACTTTTATCGGCATTGTCGTGCCGATGCTGCGCAATAGCCCGCAGGTGGCGGCGGCGCTGGTGGCCGCGGGCGTGGCCCTGGTCTGCCATGCGCTGCCCTACAAACTCGGCCTGCTTGCTGCCGCATTCAGCGGGATTGTGGTGGGTGTGCTGCTCGAACGACGCGCTCAGTACCCTGCTGTGGAGGTGGACTGATGGATAACTGGTTGCTGATTCTCGGCATGCTAGCGATCACCTTTGCCACACGCTACAGCCTGTTCGCGTTCCCGGACCTGCGTTTCCCTGCGCTGGTACGTCAGGGCTTACACTACGTGCCGACGGCGGTGCTCACGGCCATTGTGGTGCCGGGGATGCTGTTGCCCGATGGCCAGCACTGGCAGTTGGGTCTGGACAATGCCTACCTCTGGGCCGGGCTGGGCGCGATTGTGATTGCCGCGCTCACCCGGCACCTACTGGCCACGATTGGCGGTGGTTTTCTGCTGTTTTTCCTGCTGCGCTGGGCAATGGGACAGCTGCCGCTGTAACCGGCACTGTTTGTTGGTAGGCTGACGCAAAAAATGGTGCGGCCCGTGACGGTTCACGCAGCCAGCCGTTGCTTGCCAGCCCCCACCAGTCGGCCTTTACAGGGATACGGACGATGACCCCCCACTCTCAGTTTGCACTGCTGCGCAGCCGGCGTTTTCTGCCGTTCTTCGTGACGCAGTTGCTCGGTGCGTTCAACGACAACATTTTCAAGCAGTCGCTGATTCTGGCGATCCTGTTCAAGCTGACGGTCAGTGCCGACCGTGATCTGCTGGTCAACCTCTGCGCGCTGCTGTTTATCTTGCCGTTCTTCCTGTTTTCCGCCCTGGGCGGCCAGTTTGGTGAGAAGTTCGCCAAGGATCGTCTGATCCGCGCGATCAAGTTCGCCGAGATCGTGATCATGCTGGCCGGTGCGGCTGGGGTGCTGCTCAACAACCTGCCGCTGATGCTGGCCGTGCTGTTCGCCATGGGCACGCAGTCGGCGCTGTTCGGCCCGGTCAAATACTCGATCCTGCCCCAGCACCTGCAAGAGCATGAGCTGGTCGGCGGTAACGCGCTGGTGGAGATGGGCACCTTCCTGGCGATTCTGGCCGGCACCATCGGCGCCGGCATCATGATGGCCGGCAGCGCGTATGCGCAGTGGGTCGCCAGTTTCGTGGTGGTGATTGCCGTGTTGGGCTTCTTAGCCAGTTGCCGTATTCCGCCAGCGGCCGCCGGGATGCCCGAGCTGGTGCTCGATTGGAATATCTTTCGCCAGTCCTGGCTCACCCTGAAAATGGGGTTGGGGCAACGCCCGGCGGTGTCGCGCTCGCTGGTCGGCAACTCCTGGTTCTGGTTTCTCGGCGCGGTCTACCTGACGCAGATTCCGGCCTATTCCAAGGAATGGCTGTACGGCGACGAGAGCGTCGTGACCCTGATCCTCACCGTGTTCTCGATCGGCATCGCCCTGGGTTCGATGCTCTGTGAGCGCATGAGCGGGCACAAGGTGGAGATTGGCCTGGTACCGTTCGGGTCGATTGGCCTGACGATTTTCGGGCTGCTGTTGTGGTGGCACTCCGGCGGCTTCCCCGAGGCCGCGCAGCCGCACGACTGGCTGGCCGTGCTCAGCCATGGCCAGGCGTGGTGGATCCTGGGATCAATCCTGGGGATTGGCCTGTTCGGCGGGTTCTACATCGTGCCGTTGTACGCCCTGATCCAGTCGCGCACCGCCGAGCATGAGCGGGCGCGGGTGATTGCCGCCAACAACATCCTCAATGCGTTGTTCATGGTGGTGTCGGCCATCGTCTCGATCCTCTTTCTGAGCGTCGCCGAGCTGTCGATTCCGCAGTTGTTCCTGGTGATCTCGCTGATGAACATCGCGGTCAACAGCTACATCTTCAAGATCGTCCCTGAATTCAGCATGCGCTTTCTTATCTGGCTGCTCGGCCACTCGTTGTGCCGGGTCGAGCACAAGGGGCTGGATGCGATTCCGGAGGAAGGCGCCGCGGTGCTGGTGTGCAACCACGTCTCATTCGTCGATGCGCTGCTGATCGGCGGGGCGGTGCGTCGGCCGATTCGCTTTGTCATGTACTACAAGATCTACCGCCTGCCGGTGCTCAATTTCATCTTCCGTACCGCCGGTACAGTGCCGATTGCCGGGCGCAACGAAGACCTGCTGGTGTATGACGCCGCGTTCAAGAAGATTGCCGAGTACCTGCGCAATGGCGAGCTGGTGTGCATCTTCCCTGAAGGCAAACTGACCGCTGATGGCGAGATCGATACCTTCCGCGCCGGGGTCGAGCGCATCCTGGCGGATAACCCGGTGCCGGTCGTGCCGATGGCGCTGCAAGGGTTGTGGGGAAGTTTCTTCAGCCGCGCGCCGGGCAAGCGTCTGTTCCGCCGTATTTGGTCACGGGTCGGGTTGGTGGCAGGTGCGCCCGTGGCGCCGGAGCTGGCGCGTTGCGAGCTGTTGCAGGCGCAGGTCACTGCGCTGCGCGGCGAGCGCCGCTAAGCCCTGCGGCGCCCCGCCCAATTACGTGGATGGGGCGCTGACAGGTGCGTTTAGGTATTCCGCTCGGGCGCCTGACCGGAGGCATCGCCAAGGCGGCGGTAGAGCGTTGCCACCAGCGGGCCAGAGAGGTTGTGCCAGACGCTGAACAGCGCACTGGGCACGGCCGCCAGCGGTGAGAAGTGCGCGCTGGCCAGTGCCGCGCCCAAGCCGGAGTTCTGCATGCCGACCTCGATTGACAGGGTCTTGCTCTGCGCCAGTGGCAGGCCAAATACGCGGCCTGCGAAAAAGCCCAGGGCCAGGCCGATGCCGTTGTGCAGCACCACCACCGCCATGATCAGCAGGCCGGATTCAGCAATGCGTGCCTGACTGGCGGCCACTACGGCGGCCACGATGGCCACGATGCTCAGCACCGAGATCAGCGGCAGCACTTCAACGGCCAGCTGCACCCGATTGCCCAGTACGCGGCGCACGATAAGCCCTAGCACGATGGGCAGCAGGACCATCTTCAGGATCGAGATAAACATCGCCGAGAACGACACAGGCAACCACTCGGAGGCCAGTGCCCAGATCAGCGCGGGTGTCACGAGCGGTGCGAGCAGGGTGGTCACGGCGGTGATCGACACCGACAGCGCGACATCGCCGCGGGCGAACCAGGTCATCACGTTGGACGCCGTGCCGCCTGGGCAGCAGCCGACCAGAATGACGCCGACGGCAATCTCCGGCGGCAACGCCAGCGCCTTGCACAGCAGCCAGGCGAGCCCCGGCATGATGATGAACTGGGCCAGCACCCCGAGGGCGACCCACAGCGGGCGGCGCGCCACTTCGCGAAAGTCATCGGCTTTGAGGGTCAGGCCCATGCCGAACATGATCAGCCCGAGCAGTGGCACGATCCAGGCGGTCAGCGGCAAGAACGCGGTCGGCAGCAGAAACGCCAGCACGGCGAACAACAGAACCCAAAGGGCGAAGGTGTTGCCGACGAAGCGGCTGAGAGCAATCAGGGCGCGCATGGGCGGTGTCCTTCAAGGCATAGAAAAAGGGCCGCCGAATGGCAGCCCTGAGTGGGATCAGAGACCCTGAGGCGTGTCTTCGCCGCCGAGGGCTTCGAACAGCGCCGGGAGGAAATCGACAAAGGTCAGCATCATCAGGGTGAAGCTGGCGTCGAGCTGGCCAAGGTTGTCGTCGCCGCCATCCTGTTCGGCCTGCTCTTGCAACAGGTCTTCGAAACGCAGGCGCTTGACCACCATTTTGTCGTCGAGCATGAACGACAGTTTGTCCTGCCAGCCCAGTGCCAGTTGCGTGACCTGCTTGCCGGAGCTCATGTGCAGCTGGATTTCATCGCCAGTCAGGTCCTGGCGCTTGCAACGCACCACGCCACCGTCTTCATGGGTGTCGCGCAGCTCGCACTCATCCAGTACGTGGAAGTCCGGCGCGGCTTGCTGGTTCTTGACCCAGTCGGTCAGGGTCGCGCTCGGTGCGATCTTCACGGTGAGTGGCCGCACCGGCAGCGAGCCCATGGCTTCGCGTAGCGTCGAGAGAAGGTCTTCGGCGCGCTTGGCGCTGGCCGAGTCGACCAGGATCAGGCCCTGCTTGGGCGCGATGGCGGCGAAGGTCGCGGATTTACGAATAAAGGCGCGCGGCAAGAAGGCCTGGACGATTTCGTCCTTGAGCTGCTCACGCTCTTTTTTGTAGACCTTGCGCATTTGCTCGGCTTCGATCTCGTCGACCTTTTCCTTGAGCGCATCGCGCACCACGCTGCCCGGCAGAATGCGCTCTTCCTTGCGGGCCGCGACCAGCAGGAAGTCGCCGCTGACATGCACCAGCGGCGCGTCGCCGCCTTTGCCGAACGGGGCGATAAAGCCGTAGGTGGTCAGCTCCTGGCTGGCACATGGGCGTGCCGGTTTGGCTGCCAAAGCCGCTTCAAGGGCGTCGGCATCGAAGGGCACGTCTTGGGTGAGGCGGTAGACCAACAGGTTGCGAAACCACATAAGAGGAACATCTCCTTTTAGAGCGTATTGAAGCCGCAAGGTGGAGCCACTCGACGGGCTCTCCGTTGGGCGTGCGGCTTACTGAGACCGGTGGGCGCGACTATCGTGCCCAGCTGCGTTGTGCAGGCAGGGCAGGGCGCCAGCGTGAGGCGCGCATTATTGTCCCCGCAGGTGCTCCAGGCCAAGCCTGAGCTAACTCCTTGCTGCGCCAATAAAAAATTTTTAAAACAGTGCTTGCCAAGGTGCGGAACGCTGTCTAGAATGCGCCCCACTTCGAGAGTGAAGGGTGATTAGCTCAGCTGGGAGAGCATCTGCCTTACAAGCAGAGGGTCGGCGGTTCGATCCCGTCATCACCCACCAAACTCGCTTTTTGAAGTTACGCGCAGCGGTAGTTCAGTCGGTTAGAATACCGGCCTGTCACGCCGGGGGTCGCGGGTTCGAGTCCCGTCCGCTG
>LNFM01001370.1_pt1 | contig 91973 bp, 102 predicted proteins | sample 596031 | NCBI WGS metagenome assembly LNFM01 (sample SAMN04254537, study PRJNA301005) | activated carbon metagenome | isolation source: dual media filters at the Ann Arbor, Michigan drinking water treatment plant | place: USA: Ann Arbor | reverse complement strand
GGAGAGTGAAAAACCTCCCCGTGACGGCCCGATCGAAAACGATTGCAACGGGGCGCGTGCGACGCGCAGCGTTGGTCAGCGATGATCAGCGCACCACTGAGACTACCTCGGCGCTTCCTACGCGCCCCGTCTCCCTTCTTCGGGGATCGGTTATCGGACTCGGTTATCGAGAAACGGCGGCGTTCATCAACGCGCGCTGCGTATTCGGCTGCGCCCCGATAACCGATCCCCGACAACCGATCTCGCGCGGGCACGGTCATCAAGCATTCTGCTCAAGCGCTTGTGATTGAACCGATTTTGCGGCGTGACCACGGTCACATCCTGCATCCAAATCACTGCATAGATTCATCTATCGCTCAGGAAACACCCACGGGTCCTGCGAGTTAGGGAGACATGACCAAGCTATCGGCCTCCGGTTTTGCAACAGCGATCGCACTGGCGATGATCGCCGGCTCCGCGATTACGTTGCGCGGTGAGTCCGCGGAAGCTGCGCCGGACATGGCGATTATCGAAGCGCCGATGAACACGCTCGAACTTGGCCAATGCCGGATTCATTATGAAGCGCTGCCGATGGACAAGCAGCCGGCGGCGATGGAATGCGAACACGCGCATTGGGTTGCACAGCGCTGGGGCGGGTCTGTTCTTAAGGGCACTGCCGAAGGCGAAGTGGAAACTGCCGCTTACGATGGCCGCAACGATTTTACCGGCGTGCCGAGTGAAGCTCTGCCCCGGCGTGGCTATTGCCGCGCTTGGATCGAAGGCGTTGAAGTTTCAGAGCAGCCGGCTGAAAGCGATTGCCGCGAGGCCCGCACGTTGGCCAGTGAACGCGGTGGCCGCGTAATTTTCATGCCGTTGTAGACGCCTACATCGCGCGAAAGATATTCGCGTGGCCCGTAAGGATACGCTCGATCTGCGCAGGATCAGGCTCTAGCGACCACTCACCTCTCTCGAACGTGCCGCCCAGCACGACGCCGTCGCGCCGCCCAAACATATAGCCTTCGCGCGCGATGACGTTGTAATCGACCTCCGGCTGCGGCAGCAGGATCGCAAGTTGCCCGCGCACCGGCATGATCTCCGTATCGCCAAATAGCCTTCCGGCGCCGAGGCCAGTGCAATTGAAAATGGTGTGCTCAGGCAAAGCTCGCACTTGGGCGATGTCATCGAAGCTGCGCACAACGATTTCACCGCCAGCTTGGCGCACGTCCAATTCCATGCGGCGCAGATAGAGCGGCGTTTCGATCATCATCGTATCGAAGCGGCGCACGCAGGGGCGCGGGAAATTGTGTTCGAGCGGATTGAGATCACGCTGATTGACGACCAGCGCACGCATCGGATCACCTTCCGCAGCTGGATAGCTGGAGCCCGGCCGGTTCGAGAGCGAGTAGTTCGTCTCCCAGTTCACACCATAGGCGTCACCGACGAGACTCTGATAGCGGCGGAAAGCAAAGCGCGCGGCTTGGAAATGTTGCTCGAGGTAAGCGGGCGTGACCGCGTCGTTGTCGTACACCGAAGCCGGCCACCATTGCGCGCCGGCGACGTTCGAGGTGGTGTTGGGCGGCAGATCCTTAGCGTAAACGCGCACCCGCGCGCCGCGCTCTTGTAAGAGACGCGCAGTGGCAAGACCGACAGCGCCGCAACCAAGCACCGCGCAATCCGGGCGCGCGGGATCGAAACCGAGATCGACGGCGAGCTTGGCTGTACCCCAGGAAAGCGTAATGCCGCCGCCGCCATGTCCGTAATTGTGCACCAGAACTTTGTCGCCCAGCGCCTCGCGCTCTACGCGAAAGCCGCTGGGACGGAATGGACGCAAGCCAACGTCGATGCGGATCAGCCGATCGCGGGAAACACGCACCGGCGCGAGGCGCGTGCTGGCCGGCGGTGTGCGGCCGAGATCGCGCTGCAATCCGTTGCTGAACCCGCGCGTGGCGGCGCACGAGGACGCAAGGCCCGCGGCGCCGATCGCCAGAAGTGTTCGCCGTGTCTGCATCTTTGTACCCTACGAGCGCATGAGATATGTGCTGGCGCGGGTGTCAACGAACTCTTGCGGCGGCGACGATTCGGGCCCACATCGGCGCGATGCACGGGCACCACGGCCACGCTCACGATCACACGCACGACCATGGCCACCACCACCCCGCCCCCACCGACAAACGTTATACAATCGCAATCGCGCTAAATCTCGGATTCGTACTGATCGAGGCGGCAGCGGGATTTTACGCGAACTCGACGGCTTTGCTTTCGGATGCGGCGCATAATCTGTCCGATGTTCTGGGACTGGCGCTCGCGGGTGGCGCAGCATGGCTGGCGACGCGGCAAACAAGTGCGCAGCGCACCTACGGCTTTTCAAAAGCCACGGTGCTGGCGGCGCTGGCGAATGCACTCGTGTTGGTGATCGCATGCGGCGGGATTTTGTGGGAGGCGCTGCGGCGCTTCTCGGCGCCGGAGCCGGTTGAGGCTGGCTTCGTGATGGCAGTGGCCGCCGTCGGCGTGCTGATCAATGGCGCGACGGCGTTGCTGTTTCTGGCCGGGCGCAAAGAGGATGTGAACGTGCGCGGCGCCTACCTGCACATGATGGCGGACGCGGGCGTGTCGGCGGCGGTGATCGTCGCGGGCGCGGCGATCTGGTTCACGCAATTGCACTGGATCGATCCGGCGATCTCGATCGCGGTGGTGCTGCTGATCTTGTGGGGCACGTGGGGACTGTTGAAAGAGTCGCTCGATCTCTCACTCGACGCGGCGCCGGCGAACATCAAGGTCGAGGACGTGCGTGCGTTCCTCGCCGCGCAGGCGGGCGTGACTGCAGTGCACGATCTGCACGTGTGGGCGATGGGCGCGACCAAGCCGGCGCTTACGGCGCATCTGGTGCGGCCGGAGGGCGGCGACGATGCGTTCTTGGCGGCGGTGTCAGCTGAACTCGCGCAGCGCTTCGGGATCAAGCACGCGACGCTGCAGGTCGAGCGCACACAGAGGGATGATTGCGTGGAGTGCTGAGCCCTATTCGGCCCAAGTCTTGAGCAATTGGTGCGCGATCGCAAAAGGCGGCGGGGCGAACGCTTCTGGGTGTTTGGCGGCGATGAGGAGCTTGGCTTCCTCGCGCGTGAACCAGCGGCCGGTTTCGAGTTCGAACGTGTCGATGGTTTCGCGGTCGTGCTCGACTTCGCAAAGCACGCCGATCATCAGTGAATGCGGAAATGGCCAAGGCTGAGTTGAGTGCATGCGCACTTCAACCACTTTCAGTCCCGCCTCCTCCATGGTCTCACGCGCCACGGCTTCTTCGATCGCCTCGCCAGGTTCGATGAAGCCAGCGAGCGCCGAATGCATGCCGCGCGGCCACATCTTCTGACGCGCAAGGAAACATTTATCGCCGAATGTCGGCACCATGATGCAAACGGGATCGACGCGCGGGAAATGCTCGGCCGAACACATCGGACACGAGCGCTTCCAACCAGCTTCGACAACAAGCGTCGGCGCGCCGCAATTGGCGCAATAGCCGTTCTTCACGTGCCACTCGAACACCGCTTTGGCGGGGCCGAGCGTGGCGAGATCATCGTGTGAGAGGCGCGGGCCGAGGGCGCGCAGATCGTCGAAGCGACCGAGACCTTCAAGCTTGGCCGGATCGTCGACATCGATGGCGAAGTGCGCGGCGCCGGCGTCGTTCAGCCCCAGAAACAAAAGCCGCGCATCGTGGCGGGCGATGCCAGCGCGCGCGTGCGCGCCAAGCCAACCGGGAACAACGGCGCCGCCCGCCTCTGTCACAAACGGTCGCTGCTCGTTGAATGGAACAAGGAGCGTCGTTTCGGCCTTAAGCGCGGCTTCGAGCCAAGCCGCGTCGCGGCGATGATGACCGGCACGGTCGAGCGGGGAACGCGTGAAAGCGTTGGGATTTTGCAGCAGCAGCATCGGAAAAGCTTATGGCCCGCCGCGGCCGGGGCGCAAAGTTCTTAACATGTGGTAATGGGCGTGTTACCACACACGCTTGACGCGAGGAAACGGACCGGGGGGACGTTCATGATCGGCGGCAAACGTGACGCGGGCCTTGAAGGCGGCGCAGAACTCTTCGCCCCCGACATCGAAGAAAAGACGCCTGTTCTCAAACGGGGCATCCCGCTTCCGTTCTTGGGTCGCGTCCCGCACGTCGCGAGCAAAAAGAAAGCATTTTACGCGCTGCTGCTCATCGCGGCGCATATTGATCGATCGGTGGACCGCCGCGAGCTGCAGGAGATCAACGCGCTTGCGGGTCGGACAAAGACCTTACGCAAGATCTCACTCTCTAAGCGCGCCGAGTTGCAGGAGAAGATCGAGCCCAGACTGGTATCCAAAGAGATCGATCACTACGCCGAACTGGCCGCGCGCCGCATCTGTAACGCGAACGAAACCGTGCGCGCGTCGGCATTCATGCACGTGCTCGATATCCTCTACGCGGATCAAATGCTGACCGACGCAGAGACGAAGTTCATCAAAGACCTGGCGATCATGCTGCAGCTGAAGCCCACGGATGCGCGCGATTACATCGACATTATTCGTACGAAGAACGCTTGTTGAAGAGGCTTTGTATGGCGGACAGACCGAATGCGGCGGACTATGACATTCTCGACGAAGTGCTTCGCCAGAACAACGGGGCGGCGCTGCCACGCGAGGTCGCGTTTCTGACTATCCTTATGGGCGCGATCTATGCCGACAACCGCGAACGCAAAGTCGAAACACAAGAAGCGGACGCTTTGATCTCCCGCGTGCGTACTCTGCAGACCATTCCCGTCGATGACCGAGAGAAGCGCCGGGAAGAAGTGACGCCACTTGTCAGAGATGAGCGAACGCGGGCGGATCGGGTCAAGATCGCTTGCGAAAGCGTCTTGCAGGCGCAGGCCGGCTCACCGCCAACAACCCCGGAGGCGCCAGGATTAGCAGAGTCGGTGTTCGCGCACGCGTGCGACGTCATCTACACCGACCTGGAAGTCACCGACTCTGAGATGAACTTCATCAAGACAATCGCCAAAAATCTAAGGGTGACCCCGGACCGGGCGTCACTCATCTTGCAGGCGATCGCAGCGAAAAACCGCTATTAGGAGGGTGTGATGTCCAACGGCGAAGCGGCCACCCCGGCAGACTACGAGGCCGCACTCGGACCTGTGTTGGCCCAACCCGGCAATGTCATGCCGCTTGAGCGCGCGTTTATCACGATATTGGCGGCATCGATTCACGCCGACGGCAAGGTGCGAAGTGTCGAGATAGAGGAAATGGAAGCGCTGATGGCGCGGATCACAACTCTAAAGGGGATGCAGCCGGAAGAGCGTCGCCGCGTCTGCGACGACATTTATCTCCTGGTAAAAGACGAAAAGCCGCGCAAGGACCAGGTCAAGCTTGCATGCTTGAGCGTCTCAGCGGCGCGCAGCGGCAAGGAGTTCGGGCCAGCGCCTAAGAGGGGCATCGATGAAGCAATCTTCGCCCACGCGTGCGATCTGATCTGCTCAGACCTAAGCATCCCAAAGAAGGAAAGAGAATTCCTTCGAAATTTGGCGATTGATCTCAAAATCGATCCGGCGCGCGCGCAAAAGATCATGGATACGCTGCGCTTGAAGAACAGGCACTGATCTAGCTCACTCCGGCCGGCGAAAGCGCAACACGAACTGGTCGGTGCGCCCGCGGATGTCGCCTTCGAAGACGCGGAGCGCGCGGTCGTCGGCGGGGTTGCGCAGGACTTGGCTTTCAGAATCGAGGACGAAGCCGGCGGCGGTGAGATCGGCGATCACGCGCGCACGGTCGATGCGGTGGAGCGTATTAGTGACCTCGATCGGACTGCCGTCGGCGGCGGCGTGGTCGATGATGATGAGAACGCCGCCGGGCTTCAGCGCGTCGAACATTTTGCGGTTCAGCGCCGGCACGTCGATGGCGAGTTGGGGCAGATAGAAGTCGTGATAAATTTGCGAAATGAAGATCGCGTCGAGCGGCTCTGAGATCGTCCAGTTCTGATAGCCGTCGGTCAGGTGCGTGATGTTGGAATATTCAGCGGCGACGGCGGTGAGCGGGCGCGGCCGTTCGGGCGTGCCGGCGCGATCGACGCCGTAGACGCGTCCCTCGCCTGCCGCGACCGAGAAGAGGCGCGTATAATAGCCGCCGCCGGGGCCGATGTCGGCAATGTGCGCGCCGGGCTGGACGCCCGCGAAGGCGAGTATCTCAGCGGGATGGCGGAGCACGTCACGCTCACGATCTGCGGCGGGTCGGCGCGGATCGGCGATTGCGGCGAGGATGTTGGGCGAAGTTGCGGTGACCTCAGCGGGCGCGGCCATCATGATGCTGGGGATCGCGCCGCCGGCGCAGGCTGCGGCGAGCACGGCGAGTCCGATGGCGAGGGTCAGGTTCCGCATTTTGCGCTCCGGGTGTCAGGTGTCAGAGATCAGGTGTCGGAGCTTTTTTCGGCATGTTCAAGCTTCTGATACCCGACACCTGATACCTGACACCCGATGATTCCGGTCACCGCCTCCATTGCCATCGACGAGCGCGACCTCGAGGAGCGCTTCATCCGCGCGGCTGGGCCGGGCGGCCAGAACGTCAACAAGGTTTCGACCGCGGTCGAGCTGCGCTTTCAGATGAACGGCTTCACCGAGCTGCCGGATGATGTACGGGCGCGGCTGGAGCGGCTGGCGGGGCGGCGTTTGAACCTTGCCGGCGAGATCGTGCTGCGCGCGGATGAGCATCGCACGCAGGATCGCAACCGCTCTGAGGCGCTGGCGCGTTTGGTGGCGCTGGTCGAGCAAGCCTCGCATCGACCGAAGCCGCGCAAGAAAACCAAGGTACCGCGCGCTGCGAAAGAGCGCCGCTTAGAGGGCAAAGCTAAGCGCGGCGATGTGAAGTCGAAGCGCGGGCGGGTGCGGGATCAGGATTGAGGTCGGGGATCGGTTATCGGGGTTCGGTTATCGAGGCCCGAACGCTTCCGAGACCCGACAACCGATTCCCGACAACCGATTATTCCGGCCGTCTGAACCGCAACACGAACTGATCGGTGCGACCGCGGATGGCGGGATCGAAGACGTTGGTGGTGCGCGTGTCGGCAGGATTGCGCAGGACATCGCTTTCGCCATCGAAAACAAAGCCAGCCGCTTCGATTTCAGCACGGACGGTCGCTTCGTCAATGCGGTGCGTGGTGGTTTCGGCGTTCGTCTCGATTGGTGAGCCGGCGACGGCAGAGTGATCGATAACGATGTAGTAGCCGCCGGGCTTCAGTGCGGCGAAGGCGGTGCGGTTCATGGCGGCGCGGTCGCCGAGGGCATACGCGGTCAGCGCCATGTCGTGATAATTTTGCGCCGTGAAGATAACGTCGAGCGGCTCGGGATACGCGAGCGCGTCATAAGGCGTGCGCGCCATCACGGCGTTTGGATATTCAGCGGCGACGGCGATGACCGGCGTTTCGTACTCACCCGCGACGCCATCGGGGCGGATGGTGGCGTAGACGCGACCTTCGTCGCCGACTGCGACCGCAAAGAGACGCGTGAAATAGCCGCCGCCCGGGAAAATTTCACCGACGCGGTCACCCGGCTCGATCTGCGCGAAGGCGAGCATTTCTGCAGGACGACGCATGGCGTCACGGTCACGATCGGCCTGCGGGCGGCGCGTATCGGCGACGGCGGCGACGATGTTGGCGGCGTCGGGCGTGACCTCCGCGCGAGGCGCTTCCGGCGCGGGCGCGGTTTGTTGGTTGCAGGCCGCCAGCGCGATGGCGGCGACAGCGGCGATCAGGACGTGTTTCATCAGGCGTCTCCCTGCCCTCGTGCTAGCGCGGCCGTGGCGTGCGGTCACCGGCGGCGCGACGAACGGCACGCGAGTGCGATCAACGCCCGCGTTTGGTTTGCGGCGGGGGCATGAGTTCCAGTTGCTCTGGCGGCGGCGGCAGGCGCGGCGCGGCTTCGATTTGCGGTGGCGAGGCGATCTCGATGCCGGCGTCGCCCGCGCCCAATTCCTTGAACTTGCGCGCTTGTGGCAAGACGCGGCTTTCGACCGAGCCGATCATCTCGTTGTAAGTCTTCACCGATTTGCCGATCGAGTCGCCGACCTTGCCCATGTGATCGACCATCACCGCCATACGACGGAAGAGATCGCGGCCGAGCTCGGCGATTTCCTGCGCGTTCTTGGCGCTCTGCTCCTGGCGCCAACCGTAAGCGACGGATTTCGCTAGGGCGATCAAGGTCGACGGCGTGGTGATGATGACTTTCTGCTGAAAGGCGTCCTCAAAGATTGCCGGATCGCGCTCTGCGGCGGCGGCTAGGAAGTTTTCACCGGGCACGAACAACACGACGAAGTCCGCCGTCTTCGGCACGTGTTCTTGGTAGGCCTTGGACGAGAGATTTTTTACGTGCGAGCGCAATTCCTGCGCGTGCTTCTTCAGATGCAGTTCGCGCGTGGCATCGTCAGTCGCTTCGACGGCGTCTAGATAGCCAGAGAGCGCGACTTTTGAGTCGACGACGATACAGCGGCCGCCGGGGAGATTGATCACGACGTCGGGGCGCAGGCGCGCGCCCTCGCCGTCCGTGGTCAAGAATTGTTCGACAAAATCGACATGGGCGGAGAGGCCCGAGAGTTCCAGCACGTTGCGCAAGGTCTGCTCGCCCCAGCGGCCGCGCATTTTAGGCGACGCACGCAGCGCTGAAAGCAGCTGTGTGGTGGTCTTGTTGGTGCTGCCGACGGCTTCGACGATCTGGCGCACTTGCTCGTTGATCGCGGACTTATCCTGCAGGCGGGCTTTCTCGAGCGCTTCGACGGAGGTTGCGAGTTTGGCGAGCGCTTCCTGTGCGGGCGTCACTACTTCTTTGACGCTGCCCGCGGCCGCTTGTTGGTGCTTCTCGAACGTCTGGCTGGCGAGCGCCATGAAGCTGGCTTGCGAGGTTTCGAGCGCCTTGGCGGCGAGCGCCAGGAAGCGTGCTTCCTCAGATTCCGAGCGCTCGCTTTTTTGCGCCTTGGCGCCCGCGAGTTCGGTGGCGAGGTCGAGGTTCTGGCGGCGCAGGCCATCGAGCTCGGTGCGCAGCCGGTCACGCTCGGCGCGGATGGGCTCAACGCCAGCGGAGCGGTAGGCGAACCAGACGGCAGCGCCAATGGCGGCGACGGCCAGGAGAAGCAAAAGCGATTCGGTCATTTCGGAAGCCTAGCAGTCCGCCGGCCCCGACCACATGCCCCTCCGTTATAGGGTTGATCTGGCGCATGGCGAAAGGGCCGCCGGACGCCTAGTTTCTGAGGATGAACGTGTTTGATTATCTGATCCCGATCGCCCTCCTCGTGGTGTTCGGCGTGCTGTGCTTTGGCATTTACGCCATGTTTCGCGGCGGCGACTTTGGGCGGTCCTGGTCGAACAAGGCGATGCGGCTGCGGGTTGTGGCGCAGTTCGGGGCGGTTCTGATCCTGGTTGCGGCGCTGTGGTTTAAGCAGCAATACGGGTGACATGGTCCGTTTAGATAAGATCGTCACCAAAGCCGGCGATGGCGGCGCGACGCGCCTCGCCACTGGCGAGCCTGTGTCTAAGGCCAGCGCGCGCGTGGAAGCCTACGGTGCGGTAGACGAGGCGAACTCCGCAATTGGCGTGGCGCGTCTTCACACGAGCGCCGATCCCGTGCTCGATCCAATTTTGGACCGGATTCAGAACGACCTCTTCGACCTCGGCGCCGATCTGGCGACGCCGCACAGCGACGAGCTCAAGTTCGAACCGCTGCGGATTCAGGCGAGCCAAACCGATCGGCTGGAACGCGAAGTCGAGCAGCTCAACGAGAAGCTGACGCCACTCACCTCATTCATTCTGCCCGGCGGCACGCCGGCTGCGGCGCATCTGCACTTGGCCCGCGCAATTGCACGCCGGGCCGAGCGCGCCATCGTCGCGCTCCGGGATGTGGACGACACTGTCGCGGCGGAGACGGTGAAGTATGCGAACCGGCTTTCGGATTTGCTGTTCGTCGCGGCGCGTTACGCGAACGATGAAGGCCGTGCTGACTTGTTGTGGAAGCCGGGCGCGAACCGCTGATGCGCGGCGGCATTCACCACATTGATCTCACGGTGAAGGATGCTCGCGCATCGCGCGCGTTTTACGAAAGCGTGCTCGGCTTCATGGGCTATCGGCTGAGCGCCGGAAATCCGTTCGGGGAAGATGAGACCGGTTTTGATTTCGATCTGCACGATGGAGATCAGTTCTGTTCGATTGGCATTCTGAGCGCGTGTGGCGAACATGCGGCTCGCGTGCATGATCGCTACAGTCCAGGGCTTCATCACATCGCGTGGACAGCATCGGACCGCGCCGACGTGGATGCGATGTACGCGCATCTCTTAAGCATCGGCGCGATGATCCTTGATGCGCCCGCTGAGTATCCGCGCTACGGCGCCGGATATTATGCCGTGTTCTTCGCTGATCCAGACGGGTTGAAACTCGAATACGTGCACAAGCCATAACGAAAACGGCCCGCGCTTTCACGCGGGCCGATTCATTCGTTAGCGTGAAGCTGGCTTATACGCGGTCGTCGCGACCGTCTTTGCCCTTCAGCGCGTCTTTGACGTCGCCGAGTGCTTCGCGAGCTTCGCCTTTGGCCTGATCGGCCTTGCCTTTGGCTTTCATCGACGAATCGTTCGTCACGTTGCCGATGCCTTCTTTGACGGCGCCCGAAGCTTTATCGGCCGCGCCTTTGAGGTGCTCTTTATCCATGAGGTCTCCTTTTCGGTATGCAGGAGAAACGTGGGTGAGCGCCAAGGGGTTCCGATTACAAATCAGGTGGCGATGTATTGCGCACCGTTCATGGTTAGCGTTGCGCCCGTCATGAAACCTGCTTGTTCCGACGCCAGGAACGACACCGCGTGCGCAATTTCATCCGCTTTGCCGAGGCGACCAGCAGGAATGCCCGCAATGATTTTCTTCAGCACCTCTTCCGGTACCGCTGCGACCATTTCCGTATCGATGTAGCCGGGCGCGACGCAGTTCACAGTGATGCCCTTGCTCGCGCCTTCTTGCGCCAAAGCTTTGGTGAAACCGATCATGCCAGCTTTCGCGGCTGAATAGTTCACCTGCCCGACTTGGCCTTTTTGGCCATTGATGGAGCTGATGTTGATGATGCGGCCGTAACCGCGCGCGCGCATGCCTTCGATGACTTGGCGGGTCATGTTGAAGCAAGAGTCCATATTCACGCGAATGACTTCGGACCATTGTTCGTGGCTCATCTTGTGGAAGAAGCCATCGCGGGTGATGCCGGCATTGTTGACCAGCACATCGATCGGGCCGAGCTCGGCTTCGACGGCCTTGGCAGCATTCACGCAATCCTCGAACGAGCCGACATTGCCTTTGACGACCATGATGCCGAGTTCTTTGGCAGTGGCCTGCGCGGCCTCCTCGTTGCCGGAATAGCCGGCCGCAACTTTGAGACCATCAGCCTTGAGCCGGGCCGAGATGGCCTTGCCGATCCCTCTGGTGCCACCGGTTACGAATGCTACGCGCGCCATCTAGTCCTCCCGAATTTTCGTCTGATGCGAAATCTTCTGGGATCACATTGCGCGACTCTATGGGAGAGGCAACAGCGCCCGCCAAAAATGCTATGCTCGTCCGGAAATTAGGAGCGCCCCGCATGACCGACCTCACCGCCGCCCGCCTGAAGACCGTGCGCGACCACATGGCGCTCGAGGTGACCCACGATTGGGACGGCGTCATCGCGACGTTCCAGCACCCGCGCTACGAGATGCACGGCGGCGGCCAGGTGTTCGATGGCGAGGCGGCGGTGCGCGGCTATTTCGCTGCGTCGCGGACGCCGTTTCCGGATCAGGGCAACGAGATCATTGCGCTCGCCGCCGATGGCGACACGGTGCTGGTGGAGTTCTGGCTGACGGGCACGCACCTAGGTCCGCTAAAGCTTGGCAGCCGCACGATCGAGCCGACGGGGAAGAGCTTTCGCATCCGCATTGCGGCGAGCTTCGAGTTCGCGCCGGGCACGGATAAGATCATTTGCGAGCGGCCCTATTTCGATCAAGGCGCGGTGTTGCGGGCTTTAGAGATCGCGTGAACGCAACCGCGTGTTGATCTTTTACGAGCGCTCAAACAGCGGCCCGGATTTGGACGCAAGGTAGAGCGTCATGCCGATCGCTGGCCACTGCACCCACCAGCCCTCGCCCGTCATCCAGTCGAGGACGGCGAGAGCCGCCAAGATTGCACCGAGGCGCATGGCGCGCGCGATGAACTGTGATTTGCCGTCGCTCTTCGGCGCCGCGTTGCGCGCCGGGCGCGCGCCAGTATCAGCGTCACTGCCGCCGACGCTGTAAACGGGAATGCTCTCAGCGAAATTCTTCGGATGCTTTTCGCCGAGATACGCAAAGCCCACAGAGAGCTTCTTTTGCACCTGATCGTAGACCTGCTGCGAAATCAGGATGCCGCCGGGCTCGGCCATGCTTTGCAGACGCGCGGCGAGATTGACGCCCTCGCCCAAGAGATCATCGCCATCGACGATGACATCGCCGAGATGGACGCCGATGCGGAACTTAAGCGCGCTGTTGGCGTCGGTCGCGAGTTCGCGCTGCACCTCGATAGCGCATTGCACGGCTTCGACGACGGAAGGGAACTCGGCGATCAGGCCGTCACCCGCCGTGTTGGCGATACGGCCGTGGTGGCGGGTGATGAATTGCTGAAACACAGCGCGCGACGCGCGCAGGTCCGTCAGGGTCCGCACTTCGTCGGATTCCATGCTGCCGCTGTAGCCGGCGGCATCGGCGGCGAGGATGGTGGTGAGCTTGCGCTGGACTTGGGACATTGCGGGCGGTTTAGCGTGCGGCGGCGCATAGAGCTAGCGGATCGGCCTATTGCGTTTGGCACTGCGCGGAAATGGCGCCGTTGGCGCCACAAAATGGCCCCGCGCAATCGCTTTAAGACGCCTCCACGCCGCGCCTGCGCTGCAGCCTTTCCATGTGAGACGCTCCCTCCTTGACGCACGTTTCAATCGCGCGCCCGCGCACCTTCCGCCTTCGACCACAATCCGCCGGCAAGGCGCTTACATTTGGCCGCGCGGTCAAACGCTTCATCGCTGACACGATGAGGCGGCTTTCGCTTGCGGTGCTGGCATTGGCTTTCGTCAATGTAGGCGGCGCTGACGGCGCGTTGCGCTCGCTCGCGGACGCGACCGCGGATTACGCGCCCTTCGCCTCCGCTCAATCGACGGCCGAAGCCACGGCGCTAACGCAAGCGCGCGCGGCCGCCCTGCTGTGGACCATCGACGTCAACGGCGATGGGCTTGTCGATTTTTCAAACCCGACACACGGCGGCGTGCGCGGCATCGATGCGTTTGGCTCGGGCGATTTCGGCGCGGTGCGTGATGCTGGCAAACGACGGCACCACGGAGTCGATTATGTCGCCGAAGTTGGCGCGCCGGTACGCGCGCCGATTGGTGGACGCGTGACGCGGCTGGGCGATGCCTATGGCGGCGTCGGCGGGCTGCGGTTCGTGGAGATCACCAATCCGGTGACCAAGCTCACGGCGCGGATTCTTTACGTTGCGCCAAATGTGGTCGAGGGCGACATCCTGCTCGCCGGCGAAGCGATCGGCACAGCGCAGGACCTAAGCGCGCGTTATCCCGGCATCACCAACCATGTGCACGTCGAGCTACGCGACGCCAACGCGCAGCTGATCGATGCGTCAGAGCAGCTGCCGTCGGCGTCCATGCAGCAAGCGCTGCGGGCCGTGGCGCCGCGCGAGCTTTAGCGCCTACCGCTCAACACACAACGCGATGCCCATGCCGCCGCCGATGCAGAGGGTGGCTAGGCCTTTGCTCTTACCGCGGCGTTGGAGTTCGTAGAGGAGCGTCGTGAGAACGCGCGCGCCTGAGGCGCCGATCGGATGGCCGATGGCGATGGCGCCGCCATTGACGTTCACGATCGACGGGTCCCAGCCCATGTCTTTGTTCACGGCGCAGGCTTGCGCGGCGAAGGCTTCGTTGGCTTCAACGAGATCGAGATCGCCGACTTTCCAGCCGGCGTTTTCGAGCGCGGCCTTAGACGCCGGGATCGGGCCCGAGCCCATCACAGCCGGATCGACGCCGCGCGAGGCCCATGAGGCAATGCGCGCAAGTGGCGTCAGGCCACGCGCCTTGGCTTCGTCGGCTGTCATCAGCACGAGCGCGGCTGCGCCATCGTTGAGGCCGGAAGCGTTGGCGGCGGTGACGGTGCCGTCTTTTTTGAACGCGGCGCGCAGGCCAGCTGCGCCTTCGAGCGTGGCGTCGTGTTTGATGTATTCGTCGTTCTCAACGACCGTATCGCCTTTGCGGCCCTTCACGGTGACAGCGATGATTTCATCTTTGAACTTGCCGGCCTTCTGCGCGGCGCTCGCCTTCTGCTGCGAGAGCGTAGCGAACTCGTCCTGCTGCTGACGCGTAATCTGCCACTTCTCGGCGACGTTTTCGGCGGTGATGCCCATGTGATATTGATTGAAGACGTCGGTCAGGCCGTCCTTGATCATGGTGTCGGCGAATTCGACCGGGCCCATCTTGGTGCCGCCGCGCATGTTCTGCGCGTGCGGGCTCATGCTCATATTCTCTTGACCGCCGGCGACGACGATCTTTGCGTCCCCTGCTTTCAGCTGCTGGTAGCCGACCACGACGGCGCGGAGCCCTGAGCCGCACACTTGGTTCAGCGACCAGGCCGGCGCTTCGTCGGGCACGCCGGCGGCGCGGCTGGCTTGGCGGGCCGGGTTCATGCCTTGATTGGCGGTGAGCACCTGACCGAGCACGACTTCGGACACCTCTTTCGGATCGACTTTGGCGCGCTGCAGCGCAGCTGTGATCGCTGCCTTTCCAAGCTCGTGCGCGGGCAGTGCAGCAAACGAGCCGAGGAAGGAGCCAACGGGGGTGCGGGCGGCGGATACGATGACGATGTCGGTCATGGAAGAAGCTCCAGGGGCGCGAACGCCTTGGTCTGAAAGGGAGACTTCCCACCCCTATCGCACAAGCGGCGGGCGAAATCCAAGCCGGTCCGTCGCATCGACTGACCCTAAACAGAGGCTTTGTCTTGCATTGCGGCGAAGGACGCGGGATTCTATTGGAAAGCTCGCGCCTTCGCGGGCGCCATAATTCAAAAGGACGAACCCCGTGGCGGACGCGAACGGCCAACAGGCCGAGGATGTCGGCGGCGCACAGGCGCAGGTCGACCCGGTCATTATCAAAAAGTACGCCAACCGGCGGCTCTACAATACGGCGGCGTCAAGCTACGTGACGCTCGACCATCTCTCGGAAATGGTGCGCGAAGGCACGGACTTCATCGTGCTCGACGCCAAGACCGGCGATGACATCACCCGCTCTGTGCTGACCCAGATCATCTTCGAACAGGAGAGCAAGGGGCAAAGCATGCTGCCGGTCGCGTTCCTGCGGAAGCTGATCCGGTTCTATGGCGATCAGATGCAGGGCTTCCTGCCGCCCTATCTCGAAATGAGCATGGACAGTTTCTCAAAGGGTCAAGAGCAGATGCGCGAGCAATTCTCGCGCACATTCGGCGCTTCTACGCCGCTGGCCGCATTCGAAGAACAAGCCCAGCGGAATATGGCGATGTTTCAGCAGGCTCTGAAAGTGTGGACGCCGTTCGCGGCCGGCATGCCAGGAATGCCAGGGGCGATGCCTGGCGCAGTAGCGCCCCAAACGCCGGCCGATATCGATGACAGCGACAAGGACGAGCAGCTCGCCCTTCTGCGCAAGCAGATGGAAGCGATGCAAAAGCAGCTCGACGCAATGGCGCGCAGCAAGGGCTGACGCGTTAGCCCGGCAGCGGCGTCATCAAGATTTCGTACAGAACCAGCAGCGTGTAGGCGCCCCAGATCACCGTGAGAGTGATTGCGCCGATGGCTGGCAAGCCAGCGGAGGACGCGCGGTTTTCGGTTTCGGCGGTGGTGCTTTTGGCCATGGCGATGCAACTCCGTAAGCGAAGGCGCTGTTCCGGAGCTTAGATTGGTTTGCGTTGCCCGTCATTGCGCGGCGCAGCATGGCGCTAGTCCCAGACCACCGGCTTGCGGTCCTTCCACGGCATTTCTTTTTCGAGCTGACCGGCGAGGCGGAAGAGTGTTCCTTCGTCTGCGTATTTCGCGGTGAACATCATGCCGATGGGGAGGTCATCGCGCGATTGGCCGAGCGGCAGTGAGAGCGATGGCTGGCCGGTCATGTTGAACGGCGGCGTGAAGCCGAACGTGATGCGCTGGCGGCGATCGAACTCCTTCAAATCCTGCATCAGCGTATCAAGGAAATCGACACGCGGCGGCGGCGTACACATGACGGGGCAGAGATAGACGTCGAACGCTTCGAAGCGTTGCAGCACTTCCCGAGTGCGCAGGCGCAACTCCTGCAGACCCCAGAGCGCCTGCGCGCCGGTAAGCGCTTTGCCAGCTTCGTAAGCGCGGCGCGCCAGGCCTTCGATCTCGTCGCCCGGTTCGCGGCCCTTGATGGCGACCCAGCGCGAAATGTTGGCGGCGAAGTTCGAGGCGGAGACGATGCCTTGGGCGCGGTAGAGCGCGCGATAATCGATGCCGAGCCCCTCTTCATACACGTCATGACCGAGCGCTTTCAGCGTTTCTGCTGTGCGTTCAATGGTGGCCTGCACATCCGGGTCGATCGGATCACCCGCTGGCGTTTCCGTGGACCAGCGGATGCGCAGTTTGCCTGGCGAACGCGTGATCTCTTCCAGATACGGGCGCTCTTGATGCGGATGCGCATACGGGCTGCCGGGCTGCGGCGCGCCGGTGGCGTCGAGCATGGCGGCGCTATCGCGCACGGTGCGGCTGACGACGTGATCGACGCTAAAGCCAATGACGCGATCGGTATCGTGTTCACCATTCGGGTTGCGGTCGCGCGTGGTCTTCATGCCGACGAGGCCACAGCATGCCGCGGGGATGCGGATCGAGCCCAGGCCATCGCTGGCGTGCGCGAGCGGGACCATGCCGGCAGCGACAGCCGACGCCGCACCGCCGGAGGAGCCGCCGGAAATGTGATCCGTATTCCAGGGATTGCGACATGGGCCGAGCAGGGCCGACGTCGTAACGCCCGGAATACCGAACTCGGGCGTGTTGGTTTTGCCGGCGAGCACAACACCTGCGGCGCGGTAGCGCTGGGTGAGAATTGAATCGTCGGCGTCGGCGTCTATGCGGGCAAACCGGCTCGCGGATGTGCGCGGCCAGTTCTTAACTCTGACGCCGAGATCCTTGATCAGAAATGGCACACCTTTGAACGGGCCGTCAGGCAGCGGGCCAGAAGCAACCGCGCGCGCTTCGTCATAAGCTTTGTAAACGACGGCATTCAGGGAGCCATTGTGCCGCTCGATGCGTTCTACCGCTGCGTCAAGCAATTCGGCCGGAGTGACTTCGCGTTTGCGCACCAGCTCGGCTAGGCCAAGGCCGTCGTGTTCGGCGTAGTTCTGCATCGTTTCCTCCGGGGGAGACGATAGCGGTTAATTCGCGTTTGGCACGTCGAATGCAGTGGCAAGGCACATGAGCGCAGATGGTCTCAAGCCTGAGGTAATCGACGCGGAGTTCGTCGATGTCGGCGAAAGCCGCCGCCAGGACCGGCGCGCGCAAAATCGCCGGACAGTGCGGGCCAAGCTGGACACGCTATTCGCTGCCACTTTGGTGAACCAGATTGCTGCCCAGGAAGAGACCTGCACTGGGGCGTACGCGCTGACGCAAAAGCTGCGCGCGGGCGTTGTGGTGAACGTCGAGGCTTAGGCCGTTTTCTTCGCGGCTTCGAATTCTGCAAGCCAAGTATCGATGGCGTCCAGGCGGGCTTCGATATCGCTGATGCGGTCGCCGGAATCGGCGTCCTCGGGTGTCGCGCGCGGGGCGACGCCGCTCTTCAAAGTCACTTCGACAAGATCAGATCCGAGTACGTTGGCGAATACCGCAAGCTCTTCCGCCGTCGGTTCGCGCTCATGCGTGAAGATGCGATGCAACTCGGTGGGCTCGATGCCGACGGCGACGGCCAACGCAGTGCGATCCAGCTTACGCGCAGCAAGCTTCGCGTCGAACCAGACAGCGTCAAAAAACAGGGACATTCGGTCACCCGCCAAGCGATCGGCGCCATTCGTGCAGAAGGCGCTGGACCATGAACCTGGTCATCCTTCCCCGATTCGGCCGCTGGCTCGACTTCTCAATCGCTCTAGCTGTGGGCATGTGGTGCCTCTGACGGCGGGTTAGCGCGCACGACAAGGGCAGCAGGGGTACCCCTACTGCCCTATAATGCCGTTTTCGCTTACTGCCTTATTGGCCGGCGAACTCAACGTCGCGGCGGGCAGAGATGATGGTGACGACGACGCCAGCGAGGACGTCGAGCAGCGCCATGATCATGATGATGAAGAAGACGCTGGTTGCGAACGCCGGGTGGAGCAGGAATTCCACCAAGCAGATGATGAAAACCAGCATCGAAAGCGCGTGATTGAAGATCGCGGCCGAACCCGTCGACGTCGACTTCAAGAGTTCGACGAACAGCAGGATCAGCGCCAAAAGCACCATCACATCGCCGAACGTGAGCACCCACGGCACGCCTGACGCCATCGGCACTTGCAGCCAGGGTGACAACAGATGCGTGCGCACGTCGATGTTGTCGCCGGCTGACGCCGTCGCCCCGAACGCCCAGATATTGTACGTCAGCACCGGGATCAGGATCAGCGGAAAGACGTTGAAAATGGCCCCCATGGGACTCCCCTCGTTAATTGGCCTGCGGTTTCTACCAGCAGCGGCCACACCTGCTGCGCCTAACGGATTTCTGCTCATAGCTCGTCCGCTCCCCCTGGAAGCCGGGCCCGGCTTCGTAGCCACATAACGCCCCATAGGTCCGTCATGTTCGCGGCTAGTCTGCCGAGATTCGTATAGTTCGAGCGCCCGGCGCCCCTCTGTCGATGATTAACTTCCAAAAACTCGACTGCATAGCCTTCCCGCAACATCAGTGCGGCCATGAAACGGTGCATATGGTCGAAATACGGTAATCGCAAAAAAGCTTCGCGTTTGAAGACCTTGATGCCCGAGCCGCTATCATTGGCGCCGTCTTTCAACGCCGCCTTGCGGATATTGTTGGCGATGCGGGACGCAGTGCGCTTGCTCCAATTGTCCTGACGCTTGGTGCGCGCGCCTGCGACCATGCCGAGTTCTGTAGGAGCGTCGGGCCTGGTGAGCTTGGCCAGCAGGCGCGGCAGGTCCGCCGGATCGTTCTGACCATCACCATCCAACGTGCCCACGATCGGCGCGCGGGCGGCGATCACGCCGGTGCGCACGGCGCGGCTTTGGCCGGCATTCTTGCGGTGCCCGAGCAGGCGCAGGGCCGGCAATTCAGGTTTCAGAGCGGCGAGTTCGGCGCGGGTGTCGTCGCGGCTGCAATCGTCGACGAAAATCATCTCGTAGGAGCGGCCATCGAGTACCGCGGCGATCTCACGGGCCAGAGCGCCGGCATTGCCGGCCTCGTTGTGCAAAGGCACGACAACGCTGAATTCGATGCTCTCGGCCAAAATGGGCGCCTTCTTCCGCTCGCGGCGGCTCTCTTAGCGGTTCAGCCCAGCCGACGCGAGGGCGCAAGTCCTGCATAAACCTGCCTCCTGACCGCCGAAAGAGCTATCACCCGCCTGTGGCGCAGTCCCAACCCTCCCTCTTCGAGCAATTCGCCAGCGGCTGGCGCGGCTACGCGCTGATTGCGTTGATCGCGCTGATGTCGGGCCTGTTTGGGGCTGGGCGGGTGCCGGTGATGGACGCGGATGAAGCGCGCTTCGCCCAGGCCAGCCGGCAAATGGTGGAGAGTGGCGAATACGTCCTCATCCGGCTGCAGGACGAGGAGCGGAGGCTGAAGCCAATTGGCGTTCACTGGGCGCAGGCCGCATCGGTGCAATTGTTTGAGCCGCTGACAGGGCGGACGAATGCGATCTGGCCGTACCGCCTGCCCTCGGCGCTGGGGGTTGTCCTGGCGGCGCTAGCGGTGCTGTGGGGCGGCACAGCGCTAATCGGGTCACGGGCAGCGCTTTATGGCGCGGGGCTGTTTGCGGCGGGCGTGCTCGTCGGTTTCGAAGGCATGACCGCAAAGACCGATGCGCTGCTGCTCGGGTTTACGACTTTGGCGATGGCGGCTTTGGCGCGATTGCGGGCGCCGGCCGGCCGGCCGGGGCCGCGTGTGCTCGCACTTGTGTTCTGGGCGGCGCTTGCGCTCGGCGTGATGATCAAGGGGCCGGTGACGCCGCTCGTTGTGGCGCTGACGCTGCTGGCTATCGCAGGATGGGAGCGGCGCTTTGCGTGGATGAAGCCGCTGGCGTGGTGGCCTGGGCCGCTGTTGGCGGTGGCGATCGTTGCGCCATGGGCGGTGCTGGTTTCGATCGAAACCAATGGACGCTTCTTTGCGGATATGTTCGCACAGGACATCGTCCCCAAGCTGCTGAGCGGTCAAGAAAGCCATTTCGCGCTGCCCGGCTTTCACACGTTCCTGCTGCCGTTTCTTATTTTCCCGGCGACGTATGCGCTGCCGGCGGCGGCGCGGATCGTGTTGGACGCTGTGCGCGCGCCGAGGAACGATGACGGACAAGCGCCGATCAGGTTTTTGATCGCGTGGGCTGTGCCGATCCTGATTTTCTTCGAATTGGCCCCGACGAAGCTGCCGCATTACGCGCTGCCTGCTTATCCTGCCATTGCGCTTTTGTGCGGCGCTGGCTTGAACGCAATTTTGGGACGGCGCTGGCGCACGGCGCATCCGGCCGGCGTCGTGATGTTTGCGGTGTGCGGCATCAGCATTGTCGCGCTGATGGCGGCGAGCGCCACCTTTATGCCAGGCGATTTCGCGGCCGATTTCCGGCGCGCCGTTTCAACCGCTTTGATTGGCATCGGCGTCGTTGGCGCAGGCACAGTGGCGCTGATCATGTTGCGGCGCCCAGCTGCGCGCGCGGCGGCAATGGTGTTGTGTGCACTCGCGCTTTCTTTCAGCTTGCGCGAGCGGCTTTTGCCTGAGGCGCGATCGCTTTTTGTGAGCAGTGAAGCGGTAGCGGCGTTGACGCGGGCGCGCCTGACGCCGCGCGATACCCGCCCGCTCTGGGTGGTCGGCTACAATGAGACTAGCCTCGTTTTCCTCACCCGCACTTCGATCCGCGTGGCCGAGCCGACGCAGGCGGCGGAGATGGCGGAGGCAGGCGATGCAATGATCGTGGAAGGACGTTTGCTGCAAACCATGGCGAGCGATCTGGCGGTGCGCGGGCTCGCCTTCGCGCCAGCTGAGCCGCCCGTGCGCGGCTTTGCGCTAGGACGCGGCGAACGCGTGGCGTTGTTTGTGGGGCAAGTAACCGAAGCGCCGGCGCTCAACGAAGCGGCGGACGGCCGATAACAAGATCTTTGAGGCCGAGCAAAACGATGAGCGCGGGGCGCGCAATGGCGGCAAAAGCTTTCTCAAGCGGCGTCTTGGCGCTCTTACTCGCGAATAGAGCCAAGCCTTGCGCCAATCTTCGCCCGCGCGGGTCGCGCTGAAACTGTACGCCGGAAGCTGAAGGCTGAAAGAGGACGCTGCCGCCTGCCGCAGAGGTGCGTCTGCATAAATCGAGATCGGCGGCGTCGGTGGCGAATGCTTCGTCAAATCCGCTGAGCGCAAGAAAATCACCGCGCGGCATCAACATAAAGGAGCCCGATACGGCCGCGACCTGTGTTGCTGTGCCTCCACTTCGGCGCTTGCGGCGCTTGGAAGCTGGGAGGTCCATGGCGACCGCGATCGCCGAAAATGCATTGAGTGCGCCCGCGCGTGCGGCTGAACGATCCCTTCCTTCTATGTCAATCAAACGTCCACCGACGATGCATGGCGTGCGCGCACTGCCGCCAGCCGTCGCGAGGCGCACCACCGCGCCGCGCTGAAGCACGACATCGGCGTCTAAAAACAAGAGCAATCTTCCGCGCGCGCTTTCGGCGGCGCGGTTGGCGGCAGCGGCGGCGCTCAGCTCAGCCGGCGCCGAAATCAATTTCACGTCGCGCCGATCAGCCTGAAAAGCGCGTAGCATCGACGAGACGCTGACATCGTTTCCGACATCAACGACAATGAGTTCATCGATCCAAGGATCAGCCAAAATACTGCGCAAGCAGAGATCGAGCCGCGTTCGCGCAGGGCTTGTGCCGCGTACTTTGGCGACCACCACAACGGCGCTCACACGCAATTCTGTCGTCGTCGCCGCCGACTGCGCGTGTGTAGGGAACTTGTCCACGCTGTCTCCGCCCCCGGGAGCCCATCTCGACTCTAGGTAGTGTGTCGCGAGGATGTGGCGGCGTCTAGTGCGCCATGTGGCGGGCTGGGGACGGAAGTGGCAGCCTTACGTCGGTTTTAGCTGAAAGCGGGCCGCCGGCGGCAAATCCGGCGGCCCGTCACAATTTCAGCCCCGCTTCAGGTCCGGCGCCTTGGCCTCTTCGACAAGCGAAGCGATTGCTTCGTCGAGACTGAGAAGCGTCTGCGCCTCGCCGCCGAGTCGGCGGATGGCGACCGAGCGATTCTCCGCTTCCTTCTTGCCGACGACAGCGATCACAGGCGTCTTCTGCAACGAGTGTTCGCGGATTTTGTAGCCGACCTTCTCGTTGCGCAGATCCGTCTCGACGCGGAGCCCGGCTTTGCGCATCGCGGCGGCGACGTCTTCGGCGTAGCCGTTCGCATCTGACGTGATCGTAGCGACGACGACCTGCACCGGCGAAAGCCAGAGCGGGAATGTGCCGGCGACGTTTTCGATCAGAATGCCGATGAAGCGTTCGAGCGAGCCGAGGATCGCGCGGTGGAGCATTACCGGGCGGTGCTTGGCGCCGTCTTCGCCGACATATTCCGCGTCGAGACGATCCGGCAGCTGATAGTCGAGCTGGATCGTGCCGATCGTCCATTCGCGGCCGATGGCGTCCTTCACCGAGAAGTCGAGCTTCGGCGCATAGAAAGCGCCGTCGCCTTCCGCGATCACCGGCTCGACGCCCGCCGCGCGCGCGGCGTTCAGCATTTGCGCTTCGGCCTTATCCCAGAACTCGTCGGAACCGACGCGCATTTCCGGGCGCGTGGCGAGCGCGATCTTGTCGCTCACCATGCCGAAATCGGCGTGGATGGATTTGGCGAGTTGGATGAAGCGCGTCGTCTCTTCTTCGATCTGATCTTCGCGGCAGAAGATGTGGGCATCGTCCTGCGTGAACGCCCGCACGCGCATGAGGCCGTGCAACGACCCTGAAGGTTCGTAGCGATGGCAGGCGCCAAACTCGGCCATGCGCAGCGGCAGATCGCGGTAGCTCTTCTGGCCGAATTTGAAGATTTGCACGTGACCCGGGCAGTTCATCGGCTTCAGCGAAAGCGTTTCGCCCTCCACCGTCTCGCAGACAAACATATTCGGGCGATACTTGTCCCAGTGTCCGGACTTTTCCCAGAATACGCGATCAAGCACTTGCGGCGTGCGCACTTCGACATAGCCGGCCGCATCCAAGCGACGGCGCATGTAGGCCTCGATCGTGCGCCACAGCGTCAGGCCCTTCTCATGCCAGAACACCATGCCGCGCCCCTCTTCCTGCATGTGGAAGAGATCCATCTGGCGGCCGAGTTTGCGGTGATCGCGCTTCTCGGCTTCTTCGAGGCGATGCAGATGCTCTTCGAGCTGCTTTTCGTCGGCCCAAGCCGTGCCGTAGATGCGCTGCAGCTGCTGGTTCTTCTGATCGCCGCGCCAATAGGCGCCGGCAAGCTTCATCAGCTTGAAGGCTTTGCCGAGCTTGCCCGTTGAGGGCAAATGCGGGCCGCGGCAGAGATCGCCCCATTTATCGCCGTGCGAATAGACCGTGATCGCGTCGCCCGGCTTGATCACTTCGTCGATCGTCTCGGCTTTGTAGATTTCGCCGATCGACTTGAAGTGCGCGATGGCGGCTTCTTTCTCCCAGACTTTACGGATGATCGGCAGATCGGCGTCGACGATTTCGCGCATGCGCTTTTCGATCTTCTCGAAATCGTCCGTCGAGAACGGTTCGTCGCGGGCGAAGTCGTAATAAAAGCCATCGTCCGTCACCGGGCCGAACGTGACTTGCGTGCCGGGGAAGAGCTCTTGCACCGCTTGCGCAAGCACGTGCGCCGCGTCGTGGCGAAGCACTTCAAGACCATCGGCGCTATCGCGCATGACAAGTTCGAACTTGCCGCCGCCTTCGAGCGGGCGCGTCAGGTCCCACCAGGCGCCGTCGATCTTGGCCGCGACGACCTTTTTGGCCAGGGACTTGGAAATGCCTTCTGCGACGCCAAGCGGCGTCACGCCGTCATCGTACGAACGCTCGGCGCCATCGGGGAATTTGAGAGAGATGCTCATGGATTGCTCTTATCGGATTCGCTGTGTTCGGGCGGCGCGCGATAGCCGCGTTTCCAATCGCCATAGCGCCAGGGCGCGTACCAAGGCGCGCTAGCCGTCGCGGGCACGGGGTCCCAGCCGGCGCCGCCCCAGGGGTGGCAACGGCAAAGGCGCGCGCCCGCCATCCAACTGCCCGCCCAGGCGCCGTGCGCGCGAATAGCGTCGGCGGCGTAGGACGAGCATGTCGGCAAGTAGCGGCAATCGCGCCCGATCAGGGGCGAGAGCGTCCACTTGTAAAGCTGGATGAGGCCCAAAAGGCCCCGGGCTGGCAGGCTCGGCGACATGATGACTTTGACGATTGGGTTGATCTGACCGGGGCGCAAACGCTGCCGCTGCGGCGCGCCCGATCCCGCGCCGCCGGCTTTAATAGGTAGTCGTAGTCGTCGTCAGAAGCCGCATGGCGCTGAGATAGCAAAACTTGCTGGGTTTTGCGACCCCCTGTGGTTTCCGATACGGGAACAAAATACCGACTCGGGTATTTCTGGCAGCGCATGAGTAAGCCGGGGCGTGTCATCCTTACCTATGGCCGGAGCCTGATGGCTTTGGTGATCGCCCGCTCGCTGGCCGAGCGGGGCGTAGAGGTTATCGGCTGCGATGACGTCAACCTCACGGTGCTCTCGTTCTCGAAGCACGTGCGGGAAACCTTCACGGTCGCGCCCTGGGACTCGGCGCCGGAGCAGTTTCTGACGGACCTGGAAGCTGCCGTGCTCGAGTACGCGCCGCGCGATGGGCGCCCCTATGTGCTGATGCCCGTGTTTCGCGAGATTGACCTGATCACCCGCAATCGAAAGCGGTTTGAGCCGGCGATCAAGCTCGCGGCGCCGAACATCAAGAGCATCGAGCGGGTGACGCCGAAGCACAAGCTGGCAGAGCTTGCCGAAGAATTTGGCCTGGACGTTCCGGAGACGTGGCGGCCGGAGACGCTGGACGAATTGCGCGAGCGCGCGCCAAAGCTGATTTATCCTCGCATCGTAAAGCCCGTCGATGGCGCTGGCGGGCGCGGCGTCACCTGCGCCAAGACACCAGCTGAAATTGTCGAACAAGCCGAGGCGCTTGGCTTTGACGAGCCGCCTTTGGTGCAGGAGTGCATCGAGGGCGAGGATTATTGCGTCGCTGTGCTGGCGAACGCCGGCAAAGTCACCGCCATCATGGCGTACCGCAACGTGACGACGTTTCCGCGCGAGGCTGGCGCCGGCGCGGTGCGCGAGACGGTGGACGCCGCCCCCTTCCGCGCTGAGACGGAAAAACTGGTCGCGGCGACGAATTGGAACGGCGTCGCCGAGATCGATTTCCGCTGGAGCGGCGAGGCCACGGACGCGCCGAAGCTGATCGAAGTGAACGCGCGCTTCTGGGCGGGCATTTTTCACTCTATCGAATCCGGCGTCGATTTTCCGTGGCTGCTCTATGCGCAGACGATTGGGCTGCCGCTCGAGGAAGAGCCTGAAGCAGAAGTCGGCTCGACAACGAAGACGACGGGCGCGTGGTTGCTGGCGGCGATAGAAGACGTGGCGGCGTCCGATCCGCACTTCAACGCAGCGCGGCGCGCATGGCGCAATGCGAACCGGCGGATGAAGACCGGGCAATTGCTGGCGGCGCTGGACGATGCTGGCAAGGCGCTTGGCAACACGCTCGCCGTTGCTGGCGCCGTGAAGCAATTGCGCGAGGAAGTGCGCGATTTGAAAGACGCGCCGAGCGAGCTTTCTTCGGCAAACGATCCGATGGTGGGCCTGGGCGCGCTTTTTGTGCTGTCGTCACTGGTGCGGCACGGCAAGCTGCCAGCAGAAGTGACGTACGAAGCCGACGATACGGCGCGCGCCCCGGCCGAGCCGCCACCGCCGCGCACACGACCAGTGATCGGCATCACCAAGCCGGAGCGCGGCGATACGTTGGCGTTCTTGGCGATGAAACTGGCGGTGTGGTTGGCGGGCGGCGATCCGATCAAAGTGACGGCGCGCGCGCCGCGCGATCCGCGCACGATTGACGGGCTCATCTTAGGCGGCGGCGCCGATGTTTTCCCAAAGCGCTACCAGGGCGAGCCGAAGCCTGGCTATCGTTACGATCTGGCGCGGGGCGACATGGAAGCATCTTGGGCGCTGGCGGCGCGGCGCTTGGACCTACCGGTGCTCGGCGTGTGCCGCGGCGCGCAGATGCTCAACGTGCTCGCAGGCGGCACGTTGCACGCGGACCTCTCCGAGTTCGAAACCAAGCGCCCCAACCACATTATCGAACGCTTCTTCCACCGTTTCCCGGTGCGCGTGCGCTACAAGTCAAAGCTGGCGCAGCTGACGAAGTGTTCAAAAGAGATGGTGGTCAACGCGATCCACAGCCAAGCGATTGATCGGCTCGGCGTTGGCCTCACGGTCAGCGCGCGCGAAGCCAATGGCGTCATCCAGGCGATCGAAGACCCGGCGCCGCGCTTTTGGCTGGGCGTGCAATTCCATCCGGAATTTCTGATTTACCGCGCGCCGTTCCGGCGCTTGTTCAGAGCGCTGGTTGAGGCAGCCGCCGCGCGCAGCGAAGAGCGCCGACTTGAAGCGGCGGCGAAAGCGCGCGCTTCGTCCAAGACGGACGAAGCGGCGCCTGCTATCGCTTCAGCTTAAGACGCTGCCGTCCGGTTGCACTGGACGAGCGTGAACGCGCCCCAGCACTCAACGCGCGCGTCAGCCGCGTTCGGGAGCGAATATTTGCCGGCGACGTAGAAGCTTTGATACTCGCCGTCGCCGAGCGTCGCGACCGCGTTGCCCAAAGCGCCACCGAGATCGACTTGCTCAAGATCAGCGCTCGCGGCTTCACTCAGGACTTCGCGCGCAGGATCGCTGTATGCGCTTTCTGCCGGGTTGGTGAAGTATGCGGCGACGGCCACGATGACGATGAGAATAAGCGCTTTGAGCATGGTCGGGTCCCCTGTTGTGCGGGGACCATAGGACTGAAGTGACACCGCCGGAAGCGCCGGCGCCCGATTTTCGACGATTAGCTCCGTCCAGGCGGCGCAAAAGTTGCTGACAGCTTCTTAGGCGCCACAGCGCGCCAGGATTCATCCAGATAATCGCTGAGCTTGTCCAACGGCGGCTTTGATTTCGCGGCGAACGTGAACGTGACCCAGCCGGATTTGCCGAGCCCGTAGCCGGTCGGTTCGGCGCCTTTGATCTTGAGCGCCTCCTCACTGCGGAACGGCAGCTTCATCGAGCAGGTAAAGCCGCCATCGTCCGTGGCGCTCAAGAACATAAACGCCCTTCTGCCGGCGGCCTTGAAGGCGGAATGGCCCCAGGGAAAATCCTCGACTGTAGCGGGGTAAGCCAAAGCGACCTTGCGCAGGGCTTTCGCGTCGGCGTGCTTGAGAGGTGCGCTCGCGCTTATCCGGAAGCAGATAGCACGCCCCGCTTGGGAACGACTTGGCATTTTCAACTGTTGGCCCGCATCTCTCAGCGGAGCTTAGGTTATGAATGAAGTCTCGATCCTCGGCGCGATCATTATCGGCATTTTCGCCGGCTGGATCGCCGAACAAGTCATGGGCCGTAAGCACGGCCTGCTCACCAACCTCATCGTTGGCGTCGTCGGCGCCTTCTTGGGCGCGTTGATCGCCGGGATGCTCGGCATCAGCTTTGCCGGATTCTGGGGCAGCTTGGTGATTTCGGCGCTTGGCGCGATCTTGTTGCTCGCGCTGCTCAACTTCATCCGTCGCCGGCCAGCGTAACTAAGCGCGTTGCCTGGACGCTGCTTTGGCGGCGTCCAGTGCAGCGCAGGCGGCGTCGGCGCGAAAGCCGACGCTAGCTTCTTTGGGCCCCCCCGCGCGGCGGGGTCATTCTTCCGCGCCCATGCACAGCCGATTTCGATCTGCTGCAACGCCCTCCGCGCCAATGCTGACGTTCGTCACATCAAAACACGCCACGCCAGCTTCGCGTGAAAGCGTGCAATCACTGCCGGACCCGCTGCGCTGACATTGAAAGCCGGCGGCGGTGAGATCAGCGATTAGCGCCGACGGCAATTCACTCTGCGTATATCGCGCCTCTACGTAAGCCGTAGCGTTCGCAACCAGAGCTTCGACAGAAAACGGCTCGCGTGTTTGCGCGAGGGCCGCGGCGGGCATAGCCAGCAATAGGCCGACAAAGATAACTGTACGCATGTCCGCAGTTAAACCGCACCACACGGATTTGAATAGTCTATTTCGCGCTGGCTTTCGCCTGCGCCTGATTCAGGGCCTCAACAGCAGCGTCAAACGCCAACATGGTTGAGGCGTGGCGCGGCGGATATTCGCGTACGCCTTCAAGGTGCCGCAGCTCCCAGAAGCGCCCTGTGGGTGGCGCGGCGCCCTCGCGCAGCATGGCGCTCAAACCATCACGCGCAGCGCGAATTTCGGCCGGCGTCGCGCCCACGGCATGCATCGCCAACACGCCGGTCGCGGCTTGGCCAAGCGCACACGCTTTCGGATGCACGGCGATTTTACTGACCACGCCGTTCTCGACTTTGAGCTCCACCGTCACCACCGAGCCGCAGACGCGGCTGACCTTCGTGGCAGCGCCATCTGGCGCGTCCAGGCGGCCGACATGCGGGATGTCAGCGGCCAGTTCCATGATCCGGGGGTGGTAGAGGTCCTCCATCCGCCCTTATGTGGCCTTCCTTCTTGGGCACGCAACCGCCATTGTGAACCGTCCGAGGTCAGCCATGCTGCGACGCACTGTCTTGTTTTCCGCCCTCGCCGCCGCTGCGGCCCCTGCGTTTGCGCAGACGACGGAAACCCCGCCTGCGACCGTCCCGGACTTCGAGCCGATCGAGCCGCAGACCGCGCTAGAGCAAACGTTCGTGCAAGCGTTTCGCAGCCCGGCGATGCGGCCCGCGTTCCGGCGTCAGTTTCTTGAAAGCAACGTACTGCTCGTCACCGCGACGCGCGCGGCCAATTCGCCGCCGCAGTTTGGCGATGTGCCGGGCGGGCGTGCGGCGATGATCTTCACCAGCGATGCATTGCTCGAACGCCGGCTCGGCGCCGATACGCCGCGGGCTGGTATGACGGGTCGCGCAGCTCTGATGCGCGTGCGCGCGCACAGCGTCGCGATCAATCTTGGCTATGAGCCGACGTTGCTGCTGGACTCCGAAGGCATCACGCAATTCCTCGGAATTCCGCCCTCACCTGATTCAGCCGGGCCCGCCCAGTAGGCCTTCATCACCGCAGCTGCGGTCGTAAAGACCGCGCGTGCTGGCAAGGCGGCGATCACCCATCCGATCGAAGAGATGTACCTGCCAAGTGTGCGTGCAACCTGCAGCACGGATGATGCGGCGGCACACTTGCACAGGCGGGACGCCGCGATTGTCCGCCAGCGCGGGCGGCGCGGCGCCGCAATTGAACTGGCTTCGTCGCAGATCGGCGGTGACGGTGTTGATGGCGGCGCCTTGAGCATAGCGCGCACTCACGCCGCGCCGAAACGCGTTCAATGTTGCGCCCTCAGAACTCGCGCGCCAATTGCCGAGATCGAGCGGTGTCGACGGAATTTGGCCTGTGCCAGATGGCGCAGAGACGCCGCCCACCGGCGTTGAACACGCCGTGACAGCCAGCACCAGCGCGAGAGCAGCCGACCGCAGCATCAATTGGCGCCGAGGCACATCTTGTCGAAGCCGACAACCGGTTCCGGGCGCCCGCGCTCGACAACGACATACCAATCAATCGCGCACTGACGCTCCATGATCTCGATGCGACAATCGAGGCGTTGCGAATCTTCGCACGCAAAGCCGTTGGCTTCGAGATCGGCGCGGATGCGCGCGGCGTCGCGGCCATCGTTGAAGCGCTGGCGGATTTGAGCTTGGAACGATGCAGCGTAGGCAACTGGATCGGCGCTGCGCCACTGACCAAAATCGATGCCGCCGGATGCGCGGCCTTCAGGCGGCGCTGAGCTTCCGCCCGCTGGAGCTGGCGGCGGCAAGGCGGTGCCACGCTCGACGTTGAACGGTGTTGCGCCAATTTCATCAGCGCCGGGTTCGGCCCCGCCTGTCGCGCACGCCATGAGCCCAGCCGCCAACGTCAAAATCAAAAATCGCATGCGCTTTGTCCTTGTCCCTGGCGGGCTTAACGGCCCCAGGAGGCAGGTTCAAGGCGCGCCCACAATCATCCTCTGGGGCCGCCTTCGGTCTCGGCGGCGATGGCGGCGAGAGTCACGGCTTCGTCGTAAGTCTCGGTCGCTTGGACATGCTCCAAGAGGCCAAGCTTGGCGAGCGTGGCGCGCACGCTCGGCCGCATTTCGCAGAACACAATCTCCACGCCATGACCGGCGCAGCGTTTGATGAAGCGTTCGAGCGCGCTGGCGCCGGAGGCATCGGCCAGCGGCACATCACGAAAGCGCAGCACAAAGGCGCGCGGCGGCGGGAACGCAGCGTCGAGTGCATCATTCAAGCGGCTGGCAGCCCCGAAGAAGAGCGGCCCATGCAATTCGAACATCTCGACATTTCGTGGCAATTCCGCCCGCGCTTCGTAATTCTCCCGATTGGGGCGGCTGAAATCATCCTGATCGCGCTCAATCAGCGAAACGCCGTGTTCGATAGCCGTCGATTCCGCCATGCGATGCATGAAGACGATTGCGCCGAGCACAACGCCGACTTCGATTGCGACCGTGAGATCGACCAGAACTGTAAGCAGGAACGTCGCGACCAGCACCACCCGGTCACCGGCGGGACCGAGCAACAATTGGCGGAAGCGCTCACGCTCACTCATGTTCCAGGCGACGACGGCAAGCACCGCCGCGAGACTTGCGAGCGGGATCTGAGCAATCAAAGGGCCAAGCGCCAACATAAACACCAGCACAAACAGCGCGTGAAATATCCCAGCTAAAGGTGTCTGCGCGCCAGCGCGGATATTCGTCGCGGTGCGGGCGATAGCGCCGGTGGCGGAAATGCCGCCGAACAACGGCGCCGCGATATTGGCCACGCCCTGCGCCACGATTTCGCAATTAGAGCGATGACGGCGGCCGGTCATTCCATCAGCCACCATGGCGGAGAGCAAGCTCTCAACACCGGCGAGGAAAGCAATGGTCAGCGCCGATGGCAGCAATTGCTGGAGGCGCTCGAAGGTGACTTGCGGGAAGCGAAGCTCCAGCAGCACGGTAGCGGCGCTCTCTCCAAAGCGCGAGCCGATCGTCTCCACCGGCAAATTGAACAACGAGACCGCGAGAGTGGCGCCTGCGACGGCGATGAGCATGCCAGGCAAGCGTGGCGCAAAACGCGTCACCAAAAGGATGGCCCCAAGCGCGCCAAGGGCGATCGCGATCGTCGGCAGGGAAACAGTGTCGCGCACCGCCCAGAACGCAGCCATTTTTTCGATGAAGTCGGCAGGCGCCTCGGCCATGTCGAGGCCGAACAAGTCGCGAATCTGGCTGGAAAAAATGATGACCGCGATGCCGGCGGTGAAACCTGTGACCACCGGTTCGGGGATGTATTTGATCCAGGCGCCGACACGCATCAGGCCGGCAACGATCAAAATCGCGCCGGCCATCATCGTCGCCAGCGCCAAGCCATCATAGCCGTATTGATGCACGACGCCGTAGACGACGACGATGAAGGCGCCGGTTGGACCGCCAATCTGGAAGCGCGAGCCGCCCAGCGCCGAAATCAGAAAGCCCGCAACAACGGCGGTGATGAGCCCCTGCGCCGGCGTCACACCCGAGGCGATGGCGATCGCCATGGCGAGCGGTACAGCGACGATCGAGACCGTCAGGCCCGCAAGCGCGTCGGCGCGCAGCTTGGCGAACGAATAGCCCTCCTGCGCAAGCACCGTCACCGACTTGGGCACGAAGAGGCGCCAGTCGCCGAACAAGCCAGCGCGCGCGGGCTTCGAGTCTTCAGGAGATGTCATTGTGAGTCGGCCGCAATCATCGCGCGCGAGGGCGAGGCTGCACAAGGGGCCACACGGCCACGGGGTTCGCTTGAGCAGGATCAATGCGCCCGCTCTATCCGGGCGCAGCGTCTCACTTTGGGAGGTTCGGAAATGCGCCTTGCCGCCGCTGCGCTATTTGCGCTCGCGCTCAGCAGTTGCGCGCAAACGCCAGCGCCGCTCGAAGCCATCGAAAGCGGCGACGCCATTCGCGGCTTTGCCTTCGCGCAGCGAAATTGCGCCACGTGCCACGCCATTGCCGCTGGCGACGCCTGGTCACCCAATCCGCTGGCGCCGAGCTTTCAGACCGTCGCCGACACGCCGGGTATGAGTGGTCGCGCAGTCAACGTGTGGCTTGCCAGCGAACACCCGAGCATGCCGCACCTCATCGTCGCACCAGAGGACGGTGACGATGTGTGGGCCTACATGCAGACGCTGCGTTCGCGGTAGCGTTCTAAGTCAGCGCGATGGATCCGTAGCCGTCGCGCGGATGTTCTGCTGATCGGGTTGACGCGCGCTGGGCGGGCTGAAGGCGCGACGATTGAGCGGGCGCGACGGCGTGTAGGACGCCTCTTGAACGTGTGAACGCCGGCAGCGGCGTTCCATGGGCGCGAGGCTCAGCACTTGGCCCGGCAGGATGAGGTCCGGGTTTTGGATATTGTTCATGCGCGCGATTTCGAAGGCGCGCATGCGATCGCCATAGATGCGCTGCGCGATGAGGCCAAGAGTGTCGCCGCTTTGCACGGTGACGGAAGCGGAATCGCTGACCAACGCAACGCGCACGCCGGAGCGGCGCAGCACGAGATTTGAGGCGCGGTAGGCGGTGAGCCCGCCTTCGTCGGCGCGGCGCATGGCGATCGGCGTGGCGCCGTTGAGGCTCACGGCGATCGTGTCGCGGCCTTCGGGGTAGCTCACGCGCAGCTGCGAGCCGTCGCCGCAGGCAAAATCCTCCGGCTCATTGCTGAGCGCAGGCAGTGGCGCGAGCCTGGGCAGTGGCGCCGGCGGCGGCGCGACCTCGGCGGCTACGACAGGCGCAGGTGCGCTGGTCGTCACCGGCAAGCTTGCAAGCGATGGCCGCTCCCACAAGGCACAACCAGAAGACAGTAACGCTAGAGAAAGCCCAAGCGCGCTCAGCGCCGTACGTGCCGCAACACCCGCCATCACACCCTCCACGCCGTGTTGGCGTAGCGCTGATGCGTAGCGTGGACTAGCGAAAACGAACTCAGCCGACGCGAATGTATCGGCCATTTCGCGCCCTCAAGCGCGAAGGATTTTCTCCATTGCCTTGCCCTTGGCGAGTTCGTCGATGAGCTTATCGAGATAGCGGATTTCGCGCATCAGCGGCTCTTCAACCTCCTCTACGCGCACGCCGCAGACGACGCCGGTGATCAGCGTGCGCGATGGGTTGATCTTGGAGGCGGCGGCGAAGAAATCCTCGAACGTGGTTTTCTTCTTGATGTGCGCGTCGAGCGCTCTTTGCGTGTAGCCGGTCAACCAGCGGATGATTTCATCCACCTCGGCTTTCGTACGCCCCTTCTTCTCGGCCTTAGCGACGTAGTGCGGATAGACGCTGGCGAAGCTGGTTGTGTAGATGCGGTGCTTGGTCATGGCCACTTCCGTCAGCGCTCTCGAAACCAAGCCTACACTTCCGCAACACGGCCCATGAAGAGGCTCGTATTCGTCGGCTTGTGACGGAGCACGATGAAGAACGGGTGATCGGCGCGGAAGACGATCGGGTCGGGCTCCGGCCGCGGCATGGCGGACGTCGTGCGCATGTCGATCGCGGTGACGGCAGCGGCCTCGGTGCCCTCCTCATCGATGGCGAGGAACGTTTTGTGGATGACGGCGCTGATAGCGAGGCGGTCGGCGTCGGTGACGCCGGTGAAATCGGCGCTGTTGCTGAACGCGAGACGCAGGCCCAGCGCCTGCAAGTGCGGCGAGAGCTCGTAATCGGTGCGCATCTCGACCTTCGGCAGCGTGATGTCGAGGCGCGTGCGTTCAGCGCGGTCGAGGTCGCTGAGCCAACGATCAAGCGCGTTGCCCATCAGACGACGCTCGAAGGCCGCGAGGCCGTCGCGGGCGCGCGGGAGGAACACCGAGAGCGCGAAGGCGCCTCCGTCATATGCGAACTCAGCGGCCTGGAAGTCCTCACCTTCGTAGTATGGCGCGTGAGCGACCTGGCGCATGAGGCGCGCGCGTTGGGTTGCGCCGTTCTCGGCGAAGAAATCGCCGTCGCGCGTAGCGTTGGCGGAGAATTGGTTCTGCCACGTGCCTTTGAAATAGACAGCGTTGGTGAGCACGAGGCGGCGCGAGGGATCCTGTTGCGTTAGGATTTCTGGGATCCGGTCACGAGTCTCGCGTGCGGCCCACGCGTTGATCGTGCGCAAAGCTTGGCTCTGGTTGGCGATGAAGGGCACGCTTTCGATGGTGGCGCCGAGCTGATCGCGGATGGTGCGCGCGTAGTCGTCGCGCAGCGCCATCGTGCGCTCGACCCAGGCGGCGTTAGCGGTGGTGAAATCGCTGCCGCTCATTTGCGCGGCCAGCGCATCGCGGCGGGCGCGGGTTTGCTGAACTTGCGCGGCGACATCGACGTCGAAGCCGAAGGTGGACGCCATCTCAGCCGCGGTTGGGCCCCGCGCGCCGGGATAGAGCAGCGCGAAGGCCGAGAGGATGCTGTAGGGCGAGACGAATTGGTTGCCGCGGTCGGCGGCAAGTGCGCGGTAAAGCGCGAGTTCGAAACCATCAGGCAAGGGCGGCATCACTGGTGCTGGCGTGGGTTGCGGACTGGGCGGAGGTTCAGCCGCGCCTGGCGGAGCAGCGCAAGCGCTAAGCCCAGCGGCGGCGGCGGCGGCGGCGGACCACAACAAAGCGCGACGATGCATGCCATGTCTCCTGCCCTCGACGCATTGATGCGCCAAGGTTTGGCGAAGTGAAGGCGATCCCAAGCTATTGCCCCGGAAGTCGCGGCCAGAATGCGGATCGGGTTGCAGGCGACATTGTTTCGCTCGTTCGATTCAGCGACGCGACTGCCCTGATCGACGCCGGCGCAGAGGAAATAGTCGCCTGGCGGAACGCCCGTGGGTAACGTCATTGGGCCAATCTCGTAGCTTGGGGCGCCGTAACGCACGCTAGCGCCGGGGCCGATACTGTTTGTGCGCGAGACGCGCCCGCCGCGCAGCAGCACGTCTTCGCGCCACGTTGCGTTGTAGATCGCCCAACTCGCAGGCGCGTTACGATCGGTCGAAAGGAAGATATCGACCATGTAACTCGCGGCCGGCGGCGCTTCGATGGTTCCAGGGCAATTTGTGTCGCCGCGATTTTCGACGGCGAGCGTGATCATAATGTCCTGGCCAGCGCGCGCCTCGGCGCGAGCGCCGATCGTCGGGGATAAATCACAAGCGGCGAAGGCCGGCGCGCTGCAGGCGAGAAACGAAACGACGGCGATAGCGAACAAGCGCATGGCGTCCCTCCACTCTGTATCCCTCGATACGCATCGTGAGCCAGGACGCTCTGAACGCAAGCGCAAAATGGCCAGCGTGTTCGTTACTGTGTGGGCAACGAAAAACCGCCCCGGATTGCTCCGAGGCGGTCTCTCAATTTCTAGCGTTTATTGGCTGAGAAGGACGCTCAGGATAACGCCGGTTGCGATGCCGACGAGCAGCATTTGGCCGCGATCGTCTTCAACGTAGCGATAGCCGCGCGGCGGTGCGCGAAGGTGCTCGCGACGATAATCGACCGTGCGATAACGCGTCTGATAGTAGGACGGCAAACGGTCGCCGCGGCGCCAGCCGCGATAGCCGGCTTCGTACCCGTTGCGGCCTTCGTAGGCAGCAGGCGGCGGGCCGTAGTTCCAACGGCCGTTGTAGCTGTAGCCGTTGTGGCGTTGGTTATCCCAACGTTGGCGGCGGTGGTCACGGCGGTCATCACGGCGATCATCGTTGCGATCGTAGCGGTCGCCGCGATTGTCGTTGCGGTCTCCGCGGCGATCATCATTGCGATCACCACGGCGGTCGTCATTGCGGTCGCCGCGATGTTGACCAGCGGTCTGCGCCGATGCGGTCGCGGCCAGCGGGCCGACAAGCATCAAGGCAGCAACAGCCGCGATTTTTATGCGTTTCATGGAATGCTCCTCAACGAAAGCGATCACCCGGGGGACGGAGACCCTTCGTTTCGAACGCGGACCATGAACTCTTAAGGCTGAACTCGCTGTGGGGGTGCGGCTCATAGTGCGAACATGGTTGTGTCAGGGTGTGTCGGCGTGTTCCGTCCGCCGTCACTAGCCCTTCCGCCGCCAGGTGCTGCCGCTGGCGCTGTCCATGACTTCGACGCCGCGTTCGGCCAGCGCATCGCGGAGGCGATCGGACTCGGCGTAGTTTTTGGCGGCGCGGGCGGCGACGCGTTCGGCGACGAGCGCGTCGATCTCGGCCGCCTGCTCACCGAAGCTGGCGCGGAACCAGTGCTCAGGATCGCTTTGCAGCAGGCCTACGAGCGCGCCCGCGGCGAGCAGATCGGCTTTCGCTTGCGCTTGTTCGGCCGGCTTCTTGGAATTGTTTGCGCTGGTGACGAGAGCAGAGAGTTCGGCGATCGCGGCGGGCGTATTAAGATCGTCGGCCAACGCAGCAACGAACGCGGCTGGAGGTTCGGCTTCAGCGGCGGGCGCATCTTTCAATCGCAGCACGGCGCCGTACATCCGGTCCAAGCTCTTCTGCGCCTGCTCCAGCAGCTCATCATTCCAATCGAGCGGCGCTTTGTAGTGGGCGCTGAGCAGCGCGTAGCGGATGGTTTCGCCTTGCCAGCCCTGCTCCAGCAATTCGCGCGGCGTGATGATGTTGCCGATGGATTTGGACATCTTCTCTTTGTCCATCGTCAGGAAGCCATTGTGCATCCAGACACGCGCCAGGGGATGGCCGTGCGCGGACTCGCTTTGCGCGATTTCGTTTTCGTGGTGCGGGAAGATGAGATCGATGCCCCCGCCGTGAATGTCGATCGGCGAGCCCAGCTCTTCCTCGATCATGGCCGAGCACTCGATGTGCCAGCCGGGGCGGCCGGCGCCGAACGGCGCCTCCCATGACGGCTCGCCGGGCTTGGTGGTTTTCCAAAGCGCGAAATCCGAGGAGCTTCGCTTATCGTCCTCGCCATCGACACGGGCGCCGGCTTTGAGATCATCTTGGCTGCGGCCGGAGAGCTTGCCGTAATCTTCGTCCGCCGCGACGGAGAAATAGACGCCGCTGGGTACGACGTAGGCCGCGCCCTTCTCGATCAGCTTTTCGATCACCGCGATCATTGCCGGCACGTTCTCAGTCGCGCGCGGCCGCAAGGTCGGCGTCAACACGTTGAGCGCGCCCATGTCGGCTTCGTACTGCTCTTCCACCGCGCGGGTGACATCCGCGATTGGCACGCCGCGCTCGATCGAGGCGTTGATGATCTTGTCGTCGATGTCGGTGTAGTTGCGCGCGTAGAGCACGGCTTTCTCGCCATAGGTGTGGCGCAGCAGGCGGAACAGCACGTCGAACACGACCGGCGGGCGGGCGTTGCCGATGTGGGCGACGTTGTAAACGGTCGGCCCGCACACATACATCGTGACCCGTTTTGTATCGGTGGGAGCGAACGCCTCTTTTCGTCGCGTAAGGGTATTGGTCAGCTGGATTTTCATGTGGGGTGGGTTCTAGCGGCAAGCCGTGGTACACTCCATATCGTTTCCGGGGCCAATTATGGGTCCCATCGCCTGAGGTGAGTTTTTCGGGCGGGCGTTAAGTCCGGGTGTCGTGCTGGCGCGTATATGCCTCTCGAACCCTCCCGGCTCGACCCCCGTCCCTCAGTCCAAGGACCCTGCTTTCGATGAGTGAGATACTGAAATGGCGCACGCCTGAAGAGGCTGCGCAAAAGCGGCCTTCGCGCGATGCGGCGATGGAAGCGGTCAAGACGCTGATCGCCTGGGCCGGTGACGATCCGGAACGCGAGGGGCTGAAGGACACCCCGAAGCGCGTCGTTGATGCGTATCGCGAGTGGTTCCGCGGCTATGACGAGAACCCGGCTGACGAACTCAACCGCGTGTTCGAGGATGTCAGCGGCTATGACGACATGGTCATGCTGAAGAAGATCGACGTGGAGAGCCATTGCGAGCACCACATCGCGCCGTTCCTCGGCAAGGCCTATGTCGCTTATCTGCCAACGGACGCGGTGGTCGGCATTTCCAAGATCGCGCGTGTGGTCGAGATTTTTGCCAAGCGTCTGCAGACGCAAGAGACGATGACCTCGCAGATCGCACAGTCGATCGATGCTACGCTCAAGCCGCGCGGCGTCGCCGTGCTGATCGACGCTGAGCATCAATGCATGAGCACACGCGGCGTTCACCACAAGGACGTGACGACGGTGACGACGCAATTCACCGGCGCGTTTAAGGATGACGCGGAGTTGCGGAATCGGTTTTTGAAGCTGGCAGGGTACGGCTGAGGTTAGTCCGCAACTAGGCGCAGCTCCTCACTGAGCGGCGCCATGCGGATGGGCTGGTTCAGCGACACGATAGGCACGCCATCGGCCGTCGCTAAACTGCCGCGTACCTCAACACCTGCGTCTGTCGCAACACCGACATACTGCACGCAATAGCGCGCGCCGCCGGTGATGACATCGAGCATAAGCCCTAATCCCTCGTCCGGCGGGAGCGCGGAGCGGAACTCAGCATCGCTGGCGAGCGCAACGAAAAACGCACGCAGTCGCGCCGAGTCTTCCGGAGAAAGCGGCGTGTCCCCTTCGATGTTGGGTGCGGGTGACGACGAAAAATAGAATTCAACATCAGCCAAACTTTGAGCTGCCTCCGTGCGCGAACAATAGGCGCCGACTTCAGCATCGTACGCGCCGGAGGCGACTTCGATCTGCTTTAGGAACACGTAGCCGCCGGCCGCGCGCTGAGCTTCGAGCGCGGTGAAAAGATCGGCATGCGCCGAGTAAAAACCGAGGCTGCGCACAAACTCTGAAATAGGTTCCTCGCCAAACTCGGCGATGCGCGTGACGCCCAATTCGCGCACACGCAACACCGCCTGATCAGATTGCAGCAACGTCATTACGGATTCGCATTCGCCTTCCGACGTTGGGCCGCGACAGCCGTGTCGACCCTCAAACGCTTGCGCGAGCTCAGCGTGCGTCAGAACACGCAGGTCTTGCGCCGCAGCAGGCGCGGCACACACGGCCAATAGGGCTGCGAGAGCTAACTGACGCATTCTTCTCCCCATCGCCTATCAGCGCGGTACAGGGGAAACGCTAGCGATGCCGCCGCGGGCTGGCAATTGCGGACTTAGCTCGGGCTTATGCACCAGCGTCACCAGCACAAAGCTCAGTAGCATCAGCAAATACCAAGCGCCCATCTTGTCGATCGGCACGATATGCCAGCCGTCCCGCTGGCTAGGATAAACCCAGGCGGCGGCGAAGGTGCCGGCGTTTTCGGCGATCCAGATGAAAAGCGCGACCAAAAGCAACCCAACCAGCATCGGCATGCGGCGCGGGCGTCGGTCAGGCGTGAACACGAACCAAGCGCGGCCGAAGATCAGCGCTGAAAACGCGAACAGGCCGAGGCGGATATCGATGGTGTAGTGGTGCGTGAAAAAGTTGATGTAGGCGAGCAGCGCCAGCGCCCATGTCGTCCAAAGCGGCGGATAGTTCTGAAACTTGATCTCGAAGAGGCGCATGGCGCGGGCGATGTAGGAGCCGACGCACGCGTACATGAAGCCGGAGAAAAGCGGCACGCCAGCGATACGGAGCAAGCTCTCTTCCGGGTAGATCCAGGAGCCATGCGCAGTTTTGAAAATCTCCATGACCGTGCCGACAACGTGGAAGATGAGGATGACCAAAGCTTCGTCCCAGCGTTCGAGCTTCGTCATCAGCAGCGCCGCTTGGATCGCCACCGAAGCGATCACCAGAAAATCATAGCGCGCCAGCGGCGCGTCATCGGGCCAAAGCAAATGCGTGCCGACGAGCAGCACCAGCATCAAGCCGCCGAACAGGCAGGCCCAGGCTTGCTTCAACCCGAAGAGCAGGAACTCGTACGCCCAGGCGCGCCATTGCGAGCGCTCGGCCCACGGCCGCGCCCAGGCGTCCAGCGCCTCCACCCTGCCCTTGATCGCGTCTTTCAGACTCATGCCACGAGGCTAGCGCAGGCTTTTGCGCGCGACACCGCGCGAACATGGGATTCCTCGAACAATGCCGAGCCTCTGCACGGCTTATGCACATTGGCGCGGAGCGCGGGCGCTTGTAGGTTTTGGGGATGAAAGTCGCCGTCGTTGGCCTCGGCATTGCCGGACTGAGCATCGCAGCGCGCTTGGCGCTCGCGGGCCACGACGTGTTCGGCTTCGAGCAGTTTGAGCCGATGCACGAGAACGGCTCTTCGCACGGCGACACACGGATCATGCGAGCGACGCCCGGCGAAGGCGAAGTCTATGTGCAGCTGGCGCGGCGCGCCGTTGAGGCGTGGCGCACCTGGGAAGGCTTGGCCGGGCGGCCGCTGATCGAATGGACGAGCGGGCTGATGGCCGGGCCGCGCGGCTCGCCGTTCGTGGAAGCGTGCCAGCGTTTGAGCCGCAAGCCCGCCGCCTTGCTGCGCGGCGATGCGATCCATCCGCTGACGCGCGGCTACATCGCGATGCCGTACGAATGGGACGTGTTTCGGCAAGAAGACTGCGGCGTGATCGCCGCTGACGCGACGCGCGCGTTTTTGCTTCGGCAAGCTGTGAAATGGGGCGCGCGTCTGGCGCACGGCAAACGCATTTCCGCGCCGATCGAGGGGCTTACGCTAAAAATCGATGACACGACGATGACCTTCGATGCGGTGATCGTCGCGGCGGGCGCGTGGGCCGGGCGGATGCTGCCGGAGTTTGCGGGGCGGCTTAGCGTGAAGCGGCGCGTTGTCGGCTGGTTCGAAACCGATCAGCCACGGATGCTGCCGGTAATTTGCATCGACAACGAAGAAGGCACGTTCGGCATGCCGGCGCCGCGCGGCTATTACAAAATCGGTCTCCACGCCATTGGCGGCGCGACTGAGCCGGACGCTGTGCGCGAACCCGATGAACGGGATGCGGCCCTGCTCTCGGAGCAAGCGGCGTTACTCTTACCGAAGCACCATGCCGAGCCGGTGCGGATGCAGCGCTGCCTCTACACGGTGACGCCTGATGAGCACTTCTTGATTGCGCCAAGCGCAGCGAACGAACGCGTGTTGTTGTTCTCCGCGTGCTCCGGACACGGATTCAAATATGCGCCGGTGTTTGGCGAGCTGGCGGAAGAATGGCTAAGCGGAAGGCCGTCAGAACAGCTGCTGAGCTTTGGTTTGGCGCGGCGTGGCGATGTCAACAGGCTGGGCGGCGCAAAAAGTTAACGTGCGCGCCACATTTGAGTCACGCGCGAGTCACGAAGCTGTCGCCGATTCAGCCCAGATAGCACAGCATGAACGCTGAGCAATTTCTCTCCCTCGCCGAAACCTTGCGGTCATTCGCGCAACATTCCGGGCGCGATCTCAACGCCGCGAACCTGTTCGTGCACACAATGCTGATGCGCGCGATCGAGACGGACGCGATTGAAGCGCCGAAGCGCGAAGATGAGCGCAAGGCGGCGTGATTATTCTGCCGCTGTAATCGCGCCAACGCCTGGGCCGGTATCGGCGGCGACAGTGAAGGCGGCGGTGCGCGCGGTTTCGTATTCCTTCGACAGGATGTTGGACACGCCGAAGAATTCCGCCAGCGCCTGCTCGCGCGACAAGGTCAGAACCAGATAGCCGCGCTTCGTGCCATCGGCGTATTTCACGTGCGGGTTGCGGGCGCGGACGCCTGCATCGAAGTCGATGCCGGCCGGCGCGAACGGATCGGACTGGCTAGGCGATGTGACCGACGTCGTACCGAACTCGACCGCGATGCGGCCTTCACCATCCTCGATCTCGTTGGCCCACGCGGTGTGCGTATCGCCCGTGAGGACAAGTGCGTTGCCAGCATTGGCGCGCAGACTCGCCAACACCCGCGCGCGCGCGGCGGGATAGCCGTCCCAAGCATCGGTGTTGAGCGGGAACGGAAAGCGCGACAGCTTCAGGAGTTCGGTGACGCCAGGCAACAAGCGCTCGAGCGCGGCCGCGAGTTGCGGCGGCGTGCGCGATAGGTCTGGCGCCAGCACCGGCGCCATCAAGATTTGATTGCCGATCACTTGCCACGTCGCGCCAGCTTGCTTGGAGCGCGCGAGTTCTTCCGACAGCCATTGCTCCTGCACCGCGCCGGTGAGCTGGCGCTCTGGCGCCGCGAGCAGAGCCGCGATCGCGTCGGCATCGGGCGCGACGAAAAAGCCGGCAGGTAACGACTGCCCGGCTTGCAACGTTTGCAGCATCGGGCCGGCGCGGCGCCAATCGAGGACGGGGCGCATCTCTTGGCCCACTTCCTCGAAGATAGCCGGCAAACGCTGCATTCCGGGTGTATCGGCCTCATGGTCACGGAGAGCGACCGCAGCGGTCGGGCTAGTGAAACTCCAGCGTTGCTGGCGGATCGGCATCTCGCGCGCGTAATCGAGCGGTTGCGTGCGCGCCAAAAGACGCGTTTCCAGCATGATCAGGCTGAACAGATCGCCATAGTCGAAGCTGCGATTGATGGCCTCGAAGGCGCGGCCAGTTTCGGGATCGCGGATTGGCATCCACTCATAATACGCCTGCAGCGCCGCCTGTTTGCGCGCGGCGAATTGGCCCTCTCCTTCATTGTGATTTTGCGCACCAGTGGCGAAGGTGTCGTTGGCGACCTCGTGATCGTCCCAGACCACCACCCACGGCGCCATGGCGTGCGCGGCTTGCAGTTCGGCCTCGGTTTTGTATTGCGCATGGCGGGCGCGATAATCGGAAAGCCCCAGACACTCCACTTCGGGCGCCGGCACGCGGCCGAGTTGCAGGGCGACATCGCCGCCATAACCGTTGATGCCGTACTCGTAGATGTAATCGCCTAGGTGAACGACGAGATCGATATCGTCGCGCTCCGCCAGCGATTCGTATGCGTTGAAGAAACCGTGCGAAAAGGACGAACAGGATACGACCGCGATGCGCGCGACTTCGGCGCTACCGCGCGGCAGCGTGCGGGTTTTGCCGATCGTGCTTTCGGAGGCGCCGGCGCGGAAGCCGTAAAAGTATGGCGCGCCGGGGCGCAGGCCGGTGACATCAACCTTCACAGTGTAATCGCGCGCGGAGTTGGCGGCGATGACGCCGGTCTTGACGATGTCGGTAAGCTCGCGGTTGCGCGCCACGATCCAGCGCACCGGCACGTCACCGCTTTGCTCGGGCGAGACGCGCGTCCAAATGACGACGCGATCCTGCTTGGGATCGCCGGAAGCGACGCCGTGATTGAAGGCGACTGCGCCCTCATAAGGCGGGGTTTCGACGCTTTGCGCACAAGCTGCCGCCGCGCCGCTGGCGCCGGCGATCACTACGCCGCGGCGCGTCCATTTCCGCTTACTCATGCGTCCCTCCACTGCGCGGAGAAGACCCTAAGCGCCGCGCGGCTGCAAGGGGGCGGAGAAGCGCCCGTTACCGCGCTTGGGCGCGCAGGCGGACCGGCTGGTGATCGGCGTGGGCGAAGCCCAGATCGAAGCCGTGGACATCGACGATATCCACATTCGGGGATACGATGAACCCGTCGATTGTAGTGACGTAATTTTCGCCCGGCACATAGGCCTGGTGATTGGTGCGAACACTTGGGATCTCGGCGTCCGCGGCGATGCGCCAGCCCTCGGGCAATGCGTCCTGCGGAAACGGGAACAGCCAGAACAAGAAGCGCTCATCCGTCGTGTGCGGGAAATCGGTCTCAACCAGTTGCAAATTCCAATCGCCGCCGATGACAACGCGGCGGCCGCTTTCATACTCGCTCACGGCCCAGGCCATGAGTTCGCGGAGCTGACGCGTGCGCACGGCCGCGTCATCGTCAAAGGCGGCGAGGTGGACGCTGGCTATGGTCCAGTTCTGATCTCCCGCGAGATGCACGAGCGGCGACGCATAACGGCGGCGCACGCCGAGGAGGCCGCCGTCCTCCGCCGGCAGCGCGACCACATCGGCGCTTCCGATGCGGACTTGCGAATAGATGCCCTGCCCGTGATCCATGCGCAGAGGCCAAGGCAGGAGCCGCGTGCGAAAATCGGCGAACACCAAAGAGTCGCGATCACGCAAAGCATGCTCCACGCGCGCGCGCGCATCGATCCAATAATTCACCGGCCCGCCGCGCGCGAGTTCCTGAATGAGCACGACATCGGCGTCCTGCTGACTGATGAGGAAGCTCTCAATGCCGGCGACGTTGTCGCGCACGGCGCGGCGGCTGGGCGGGAAAGTGCTCTCGCCGCCATCGGCGAAGAAATCGCTGCCGGCGCCGAGGCCGCCATAGCCGATATTCCAAATCAGGATGTCGAGCGTGTCGCCGGCTTCAGCAAGATCGGGCGAAGTGGCGCGATGCAAGTCTTCGGCGCGCGCGGAGACCTGATGGTTCACATAAAGGAAGGCGACGACGTAGATTGCCGCCGCCGCTGCAACGCCGGCCAAGGTGATGAGTACGCGCTTCATGGCCTCTGCTTACACGCCTCCTCCCCTCGAGGGGAGGGGCAAGGAGTGGGGTGCAGCGCCGATGCATGAAAGCTCGCGTTTCAACACGCAATTGCGTAAGCGCAGGCACTGAGTTTCACCCCACCCGTGGCCCTCCCCTCAAGGGGAAGGGAAGTTGAGCGCATGACCAACGACGAAGAAGACATCGAAGCGCCGGACGGTGGCGAGGTTCGCCGGGCGGTTGCGCCGGAGGGCGCGGGCGAGCGCGTGGACGTTTGGTTGGCGCAGCTTTGGCCGGACCTTTCGCGCTCGCGCGTTCAGGGATTGATCGGCGCCGGCAAACTTAGCATCGATGGCGCGCCCGTCACGCACGCGAAGGATAAGCCGCGCGCGGGGGCGACCTATGCCTTAGTGCTGCCGCCGCCAGAGCCGGCCGCGCCGCAGCCGGAAGTGCTGCCCCTGAACATCGTGTTCGAGGATGCGCACCTGGTCGTCGTCGACAAAGCGATGGGCATGGCGATGCATCCGGCGCCCGGGTCGATGCGCGGCACGCTGGTAAACGCCCTGCTCGCGCATTGCGGTGACAGCCTCTCCGGCATTGGCGGCGTCGCGCGGCCAGGGATCGTGCATCGCATCGATAAGGACACGACAGGCCTGGTCGTCGTCGCCAAACACGATGCGGCGCATCAGGGATTGGCGAAGCTGTTCGCAAAACACGATATCGACCGCGTCTATTACGCGGTGACGCGCGGCGCGCCGAAAGAGCGAACCGCAACAATCGAAAACAGACTCGTGCGTTCAAGCGAAGACCGCCGCAAATACGTGGTGGCGCGCGATCCGGACACCGAAGCTGGCAAGATCGCGATAACGCAGTATTGGACGATCGAGAGCTACGGCCAGCAAGCCGGCGCATCGGCGGGCCGCCCCGCCGCGGCGTTGCTCGAGTGCCGTTTGCACACAGGCCGGACGCACCAGATCCGCGCGCATCTCACGCATCTGGGTTGCCCACTGGTCGGCGATCCGATGTACGGCAAGCAACGCGCGTTCAAAGCCGAAGGTCCGCGCGCGGAAGAAGCCGCAGCGGCTGTCGCGGCTTTTCCGCGCCAGGCGCTCCATGCGGCGGTGCTGGGCTTCGTCCATCCCATCACCCGCGACGAAATGCGTTTCACCAGCGAGCTGCCAGCGGACATGCAATTTTTGGTAGACGCGCTACGTTCACTTTAGCGACCGTGGATTGCGATTTGGTTAATGTGAGTTAATATCCGTCCAGGGAGTGGGCGGATGACGATCACGTTGGAGCAGCGAGAAGAACTTCACCTCGCAATCCGCGACTGGACGATCGATGCTGATCGAGACATCGATGTCGGAAACAAAATCATCGTCTCGGACGCGACGATCAAGCAGCTTCGCGGTCGGCGGTATGCCTTCGTGCTCGGGAAAAAGGGCACGGGAAAAACTGGCCTAGCAAAAGCACTCTGCGAGCGGCTCCCCAAGAAATTCCGAGTCGATAGCTTTGCTGATCTCTATGACGAGTACCGCTTCATACTCCAGCGCCTGTCTGGAGAGCTAGACTTCAACACGATGGTCCTGGCGTTTGAGGGAGCGATCCTCCGCCGCGCAATAAAGAAACTGGAAAAGGGCGAGCTTCCCGAAGCAAAACAACTGTCAGCTGAAGCCCGCACGCGCATCCTTACAGAGCCCTCGTGGCTCGACAAAATAATGTTCTTTCTATCGCGATCGAAGATCTCGAAGGACGGGATCGAGGCCGCGATGCCCGAGACCGGCCAAGCCGCCCCGAAGATTGCACCCGTTATTCTCAAGGACCGTATTGAAGATGTTCTGAAGCTGTTGATTAGCAAGAAGGTGCCGGAAGTCTTCTTCTTCGATTCAGTCGATGAAGCTGCACAGTTCCGGATAACGAACCCAGAAAAGTCCCTGGAACTCAAGGCGCTGATCCACGCCGTCTACCGGCTTCACCAAAGACAAAAAGGGCCAGCATTCGTGCTGTTGCTTCGGCCCGACTATTTACAGGTTACCGAAGATGACCTGATGCGAAAGTGCAGCGAACAATCCTCAAGCTCCAATGGACGCGTGAAAAGCTTCGAGACATCGTTCAACATCGGTTGGTATCTGAGCAAATCAAGCTTCGTCACGCTCAGCCCAAAGGCATTTCCGATCTGTTTCAAGCGCAAGCGGAAGGACAGGACGATCAGCTTTTATATATGATGCACTATTGCTTTGGACGCCCCCGCGAACTGTTGAATTTCGTGCGTTACGCGTCACAGCACGCAGCGGCATTCGAGCCAGACATGCTGATCTCTTCCGAATCTGTAATCGACAAGATCGCTCTACAGCGGGAGGACATGCTCTCCGAGGCGCTGCCAACCCTTGCCTTTCAGTACGAGCCTACCTTCGCGCGAAGATTGCTTCGAAGCCTTAGCCGTGCGCCGAAAAGAACCCTATCCCGCGACGACTTTAAGCTGTTTTTGATAGATGCTGGCATCGAGGCTGACCACACCGCACTCGATGCGTGCATCTCTAGCCTCTACAACGCGAATGTAATCGGCTTTGGTAGAGGCCGCAGCGCAACGTGGGCGGACACTTGGCGGCTAAGCGCGGTCCCTGAAGTCGGAGAAGTCACAATCCACTGGGCCTTCCGTGATCGCCAGCCACGTTGGCGCAGCGCGGCCGACGAAACAGACGAGTTGGCGGAGGCATGAGTTCCGACGCGAGGAACAGCAGATTCACCACTCCCAAGACTCGCCCAAAACGGATAAAGCGAGGACGCGGTGACGGGGTAGTAGAATGTTGTCGGACGTGTTTTCAAAACCAGAGCGTTTGCTCGCCTCGGTGACGGCGCTTTTGGTCTTCACGCTCAACGAAGCGCGCATGTTTTACACGCTGCCGCGGTCGCCCGACTCTGGCCACGGCCAGGTTTATGGCGTGTGGCTGCAGTTTCTCGGCAATGCCGAGCCCGCCTATCTCAGCCTATTCGATGTCATGGTTCGCTGGGGGCTGGCGGGAATGACCGCGGTGCTGTGCGCTTGGGCCGTAGCCGAAACATTTCAGCGCTCGAATACCGGCCGCGGACTGGGTCAAAACCGCTAAATCTAGGCCTCATCCTCAAACGTTCCGCATTTGAGGACTAGACTTTGATTTCATTTCACTTGCCGAATCAGTGTGTTCTATTTATGTTCCAAATCGCGGAATCGTCATAAGACGGTCGCGGCGGGGGCTTGAACGGCTCCCTATATTAAGCCTCGCGGTCGCGCATCCTGGAGCGCCCCTCAGCCGTACCTAGAGGGACAAGGAAAACGACCCGCCAAGGAGGGGTTCTACACTATGGCTTCCACTGCGCTGACGCTCGCCCTGTCCCCAGAGCAAGGACTGCAACGGTATCTCTCCGAGATCCGCAAATTTCCTATGCTCACCAAGGAAGACGAATTCATGCTGGCGAAACGCTGGCAGGAACACGGGGACACCGAGAGCGCGCATAAGCTCGTGACGTCGCACCTGCGGCTCGTGGCAAAGATCGCCATGGGATACCGCGGCTATGGCCTGCCGATCGGGGAAGTGATCTCCGAAGGCAATGTTGGCCTGATGCAGGCCGTCAAGAAATTCGATCCGGACAAGGGCTTCCGCTTGGCGACTTACGCCATGTGGTGGATCCGCGCCTCGATCCAGGAATACATCCTACGCTCGTGGTCGCTCGTGAAAATGGGCACCACAGCCGCGCAGAAAAAGCTCTTTTTCAACCTTCGCCGGATGAAGGGCGAGATGGCGGCACTTGAGGAAGGCGATCTCCGGCCCGAGCACGTCGCCTCGATCGCCAAGAAGCTCGCGGTCACTGAAGACGAAGTCATCTCGATGAACCGGCGCATGAGCGGCGGCGGCGATGCCTCGCTCAACGCGCCGATCGGCGGCGCCGGCGGCGAAGGCGACAGCGAGTGGATGGATTGGCTCGCTGACGATCAAGCCGAGGGCACGCAAGAAACGCGTCTTGCCGATACTGAAGAGTTCAGCGAGCGGATGACGCTGCTGCAAGAAGCGATGAGCGAACTCAACGATCGCGAGCGTCACATCATCAGCGAACGCCGCTTGAAGGATGATCCGGCGACCTTGGAGGATCTCTCCAAGGAATACGGCGTCAGCCGCGAGCGGGTGCGCCAGATCGAGGTGCGCGCGTTCGAGAAACTGCAGAAGGCGATGAAGAAGCAAGCCGCCGCGCGCGGCTTGCTGGCCGACGCTGAGGCTTAATAGGCCGGCCTGGCGCGGCCGCGACGGTGCGATTGCGCCGGCGCGGCCGCCTCAGCTCCCACCTGCTCCGGCCTCCAAAACGCATAAACGCTGCAGGCGAAGAAGAAGAGCGTGTGCATGTTGAACGGGCTGATGATTTGGTCCGTGAACGCACGCACTACCATCAGCGCGAACAATACAAAGAAGAACGATGTCGCCACCGTTGGGCGCAATAGCACTTGCCGGATGTGGCCATAGCCTGCCGCTAGGATCGCCAGAACGAAGGGCATGAGGCCGACGAAGCCTAGGTCCACCGCTAGAATGCGGAACTGATGGTGGAAGTGGAATTGGCGCCCATCCTCAATGTCCGCCAGGCGTTTCAAACCGATCGTGTCGGCGGAGTCGCCCATCCAGATGGCCTGAAATCCGTAGCCAAGGATTGGTTTGCGATCGATCAGCGCGTCGGCCCGCTCCCAGAGAATGGTGCGGCCGGTCAAGGTCGGATCCTTGCCAAGCGTGTCGAATAGGAAGTGGTTAGTGAACGCGATCGCTTCCGGCAGAAGCAGCATGAGCGGCGCAAAGATCAAAGCACCGGCGATCAGCGTGCCGAGCCGGCCTCCAGGCGGCAAACGCTCCGCCCACCAAAGCCCCAGCAGCACAGCAGAGCCGCCGAAAGCCATCAGCACTGCCGTGGCGGAATTAGTGCCCGCGACGATATAGGTCGCCAGCGGAAGCGACAGCAACGCGATGATGCGCAGGATCGGCCCGATGTTTTTCAGCATCAGCACGGCCGACGCCGCCAGCAGCAACACCTGCCCCGCATAGCCCATCTGGTTCTTCGAACCCGTGAGCCCGATCAACACCATGCCTTCGGTGGACGTGCCCTGCCGGCCCCAGGCGATACAGATTATGCAAAACACAAAAAGCGCCACCGCCAGCGTGCAGATGAAGCGCTTTGGCGTGAGCAAACGGGCGAGCAGGACGCCGACAAAACAGGTGAACAGGAACTGGGCGCCATACCGGAATGACACCATCGGCACGTCCGACCACAGGCCGGACAGCATGGCGATGAACGGCATCAGCAGCAGCCACCACCAGCGCGTCAGCACATCGATGAAGGCAGTTGTCTTAAAAACGAACAACAGGCCGATCAGCGCGAACTCGGCCAAGATGATCGCGGCGCCGATCTGAGGGACCTGCGTGCCCATGCCGATGAACAGCAGGAAAGCCGCGATTTCCGGCAGGAATGTCAGCAGCACCATGAGGATAAATGCCAGCGCGCGCGCCCCAACGGCGCGCTAAATCCATAAACGTTTCCGCACATTAACGCTATGCGGCGCGGCCATAAGCACGGAACGCGATGCTGTCGGGCAACGTTGGCTGCCTGCAAAAGCATGGCCAAGTCGCAATTTACCGAAACCGTCCGGGCCCGCTGGGCCCGTTTACGCGCGTGGGGCGATATCCAAGCGCAACGCGGCGCGTCCGGTGCGCGCTGGACATGGGCGCGCGTACGCGTCTGGCCGTGGAAGCGCGTTGGGATTGGCGCCGGCGCCGTGTTCGGCGTGCTCGCGACAGCTTTGGTGCTGTTCGTCACCTTCGCCGATTGGAATGCAATGCGCGGCCCGATTTCGCGCATGGCGTCAGCGGCGAGCGGCCGCGAAGTCGTGATCGCCGGCGACCTCGACGTCGACCCGTGGTCCTTCACCCCGGACATCCGGGTCAGCGATCTGCGTATCGGCAACCCTACGCGCTTCGCTGAACGCGGCCATTTTGCCCGCATCCAACAGGCCGACATATCGGTGCGGCTCTTCCCTCTGTTCATCGGCCGCTTCGACATCGTGCAACTCGATCTGAACGGCGCTGACATCCGTCTCTTCCGAAGCGCTGAAGGCGACTCCAACTGGGCGCCAAATCCGCGAGCGGGACGCGGCAAGCCCATCAACTTGCCGGCGATCCGGGAATTTTCACTGCATGACGGCCGCATCGAACTCGTTGACGAAAAGCGCGGCATGGCGCTGGACGCCACATTCAGCACGCGTGAAAGCGCCGATGCGCGCGACCCGGGCCAATTCGCGTTAGACGGCGAAGGCAGCATCAACGATCGGCCGTTCACCCTTGAACTGACCGGCGCGCCGCTCCTGAACGTGCAGCGCAACCGGCCTTACGCCTTTGTCGCCGACGTGCGCGCGGGCGGCACACGCATCCAGGCAGACGGCTCGATTACCCGGCCGTTCGATTTCAGCGCGTTCCAGGCTGACGTCGTGGCGTCCGGCCCGGACTTGGCGCAGCTCTATTATCTGATCGGCCTCGCACTACCGAACACACCGCCCTACGCGCTGCGCGGCCGTGTTGAGCGGCGCGGCCAGACTTACGGCATGCCCAATCTCGCCGGCACCATCGGAGATAGCGATCTACGCGGCGCCTTCACGGCGACACGGCGCAACGGGCGGCTTTTTCTCGATGGCGATTTCGTTTCAAGCCGTCTCGATTTCGATGACCTGATGACTGTGCTTGGCGGCCCACCCAGTACGGGCGGCGATGAGACCGCCTCCGAAGAACAGCGCGCTATGGCGGCGAACCTGGCCGCACAAGGACGCATTCTGCCGAACGCCCGGCTCAATATCAGCCGTGTGCGCAATATGGATGCGCGCGTCAGCTATCGCGCCGCCCGTGTCCGCAGCGAGCGCTTTCCGCTGCGCGGGTTGTCACTCGATATCGCGCTTGATCGTGGCTTACTCCAGCTCGATCCCCTTACGCTCGATCTTCGTCAGGGCCGTATCGGGGGCGCGGTGGCGATCAACGCGCGAGAAGCGACACCACAAGTTGATGTCGATCTACGCCTCACCAATGCGCGGCTCGAGAGCATTATCGCGCTCGGCGGCGAGCCGCCGTTGACGGGGTCGCTTCTGGGACGCTTGCAGCTTAGCGGCCGCGGCGCATCGGTGCGCGGAGCGGCATCTAACGCGAATGGCAATGTCACCTTGGTGACGCCGCGAGGCGAAGTGCGCGAGGCGTTCGCAGAGCTGACTGGCATCAACGTCACGCGCGGGCTTGGGCTGCTGCTTACGAATGATCGAAGCAAGATTGACGTGCGCTGCGGTGTCGCGAGTTTTGACGTCCGCGGCGGCGTCGCCCGCGCGCGGACCATCGTGTTCGACACCGAGACGATGCTGATCCAAGGCAGCGGATCGATCAACCTTGGCGACGAGACGATGGACCTGCGCCTTGAGGGCGAACCAAAAGAAGCGAGGCTGGTGCGCGTCGGCGCGCCGATCACGCTACGCGGCAAGTTGCGATCGCCCAGCGTCGGCGTCGATGCTGGCGAGCTTGTGCAAGAAGGCGGCTTGGCTGCATTGCTCGGCACGATCGTCGCGCCGCTAGCCGTCGTACTGCCCTTCGTCGATGCAGGCCTTGCCGAAGATGCGAACTGCTCGGCCCTGCTCTCTGGACGCCCGTACGTCGCGAATGCAGGCTAAGGAACACGAGCGGCGCTTCGCTGGTTCTCCACCTCGATGACCAGCTTTTCCGAACAAATCTTTCAGCCGCCGCCCGAAGCCGAGGACTTTTACGTCGAGGGCCTCCGCCTGCTCGCCAAGAGCGACATCCCCTTCCTCCTGTGTGGCACCTATGCCGTGACGGCCTATACCGGCCTCGTGCGGCCGACCAAGGACTTGGATATTTTCTGCAAGGCGAGCGACTATCCACGCATCCTCTCGTTCTTTCGCGACGAGGGTTATGACATCTCTGTCGAAGACGAACGCTGGCTCGCCAAGGTGCACCGTGACCGCTATTTCTTCGACGTGATTTATAGCTGCCGGGCAGCCGAAATCGCGATCACTGATGAATGGTTCGAAGACGCGCCGTATATCGAAGTTTACGGCACCAAGGTTCAGATCATTAAGCCCACAGAGCTCATCTGGTCGAAAATCTTCGTTCAAGATCGCTACCGTTACGACGGCGCGGACGTTGCCCACGTAATCTTGAAGCAGCACGAGGCGATCGATTGGCCGAGGCTGATGCGCTACATGGAAGTGCATTGGGAAGTGTTGCTGACGCACCTGGTCAACTTTCGATACATCTATCCCAGCGAACGAGATCGCATTCCACGCTGGGTGATGGACGAGCTGATGGACCGCATGCGCCAACACCTCGATATGCCGCCCTCAAAGGTGAAAGTCTGCCGCGGCCGGATTTTCAGCGCCCGCGATTACATCATCGACATCGGCGAATGGGGCTACGCTGACCTCGCCGGCAAAGGGCTTGATGAACGCCATGACGCCGTCACCTGAGCCCGGCAAAGTCCGGGTCGCTGCAATCGGCGATCTGCACGTCACGGAAACTTCCGCACGCGCGTACCGGGAAATCTTCGCGCAGGTGAGCGCTGAAGCGGACGTCCTCCTCTTGTGCGGTGATCTCACCAATTACGGCAAACCGAGTGAGGCGCAGGTCCTGGCCGAGGATCTGCACGCGTGTTCGGTCCCGGTCATCGCGGTGCTTGGCAACCATGATTACGAGTCCGGTTGCGTCGATGACGTGAAGGAAATTCTGACCCAAGCTGGCGCGCGCATCCTGGACGGCGGCGAAGCAGTGGAGGTGATGGACGTAGGCTTCGGCGGATGCATGGGCGCTATGGGTGGTTTCGGCCGCGGCATGCTCTCCTCGTTCGGCGAACCATCCGTGAAGACGTTCGTGCAAGCTTGTATTGATGAAACAATGAAGCTTGAAACTAGCCTTCGCATGCTGCGCACAGACCGCAGCGTGGCTGTGCTGCACTACGCGCCGATCATCGGCACGCTTGAGGGCGAGCCGTTGGAGATATTTCCGTTCCTAGGAAATTCGCGCCTGGCGGAAACGATCGACCGCTTCGACAATGTTCGCGCCGTCGTGCATGGGCATGCCCATCGCGGCGTTCACAAGGGTGAAACACCGAAAGGCGTTCCGGTATTTAACGTCGCGCGCCCGGTGCTGGCACGTTCGGGAGAACGTCCTTTCGCGTTGTTTGACGTGTGAGCGGACGCGCGTGACTAGTTCGCGAATTCGTTTTCTAGGCGCTGCATGTCTATCGTCTCGACAGCGGCGCGGAGCTGATCCGGCGTCACACCTGAGCCCTCCGCCGTCAGCGCAATGCCACGGCTGACCACCGCGTGGCTCGCAGTGCCGGCGCTCACACTGACCTGTTCGCTATAGAGACGCCCATTGATGGTCTGGACGCTGGAGAAACCGTCGGAATCACGGCGGTTCTGCTGCACGTTGGCGACCTCAGCGAGCGCGGTGACGCCGTTCGCGCCAGCGACACGCGCGATGGTGACGGTCATTCGCGCTTCACCGCTTCGATATTGCGCAACAGCTTGCGCAACGCCGGGCGCGCTGGTGCTGGATACCTCGGTGCGGGTGAAACCTGAGGGCAGCGTCTGCGGCAGAAACTCCGCCAAGCGCGCGGAACTCACGTCTTGGCGCGCGCCGCCATAGCTGCGCGCTTGCTTCTCCAACTCACGTAAATCGATCGAGCCGCCGGGCACAGCCAGTTCAGTTTGAGCTTCGGGCGCCCGCGCCGCTTGGCCGAATGGCGGCATGATTGCGCTGGTAATGCCGACGAGTGCGCCACGCGCCGCCCCAAGCGCCAGCGAAAGGACAAGCACGCCAGCGATGGTGACACCGATGATGGCGGCGAAGAATTGGCCACGTTTGTCCTCAGCCACGCCCGTCAAGCGGGGCAGGCCGAGATAGAGAAGCACCAGAGTGTAGAGGCCAAGTATGCCAAAGACGCCGAACCAGGGGTGCAGCGAAAACACACCGCTCAAAAGCGCGGCGGTGAAGGAGAACACGGCCAGCTTGTGAGCCTGCGCACGGTTTCTCTCGGCGCCGAACATCGGGGCAAAGCCATCGATGACGCGAGCCATGATATAGATCATGGCAAGCAGCGAAATGAACTGGACGGCGCCGCTGATGAGCGCCTGCACCGCGTTCAAATGAATATAAGATCCGCCCGCGCCCCACGGGAAAAACACGAGGCCGATGGTTAGGCAAAGCGCCGAGAACGCAGCCAGCGGGACCGCGTAGCGCATATAAAGCTCATCGACCTCGATTGGCTCGCGTGCCAACGCCTCCCACGCCTCGCGCGGTTTCAGCAGAATGGATTTCACGCGCGACGCCAACGACTGGGTGTCCAGATTGGCAGGATCAATGGTCATGGCGCACCCCCGGCGATGACAGGTCCGCCAATGCTAAGGACGTTGGCGCGTGTGCGCCAACTCAAATCGCGCTCAAGTCACGCAGCTCGCGAGGCCGAACAGCACGATCCCCGCCACCATCGCGGCGACCGTGACAGTGCCGGCGTAGTGGAGCGCGCGCTCCTGCGGCGCCTTCATCAGGATCGGCAGGCCGCGATACATAATGTAGACCATCGCGCCCAAAGCAAACAGCGACAGCCACCAAAGCGGCGGCCACAGCGAGAACAGTCCCGAGAGGAACGACGGCGTCAGCGAATACGCCGCGATCTTTTGCGCCGAGAGTTCGTCACGATCGCCGTCAAACTGGTCGGCAAGGGTGTTCACCAGGAGGCCAAGCAAAAATACTAGGGCGATGGTGACGATCCAAGTGACCACGACACTGGTGATCTCAGTGTGGATCGCGCGCAGACGCGTCGGCTCGAATACCATCGCGCCGATAAGGCCGCATACGGGCGGAATAGCAGCAAGCGGCGCGACATAGCCCAACAGAATGTTCGGGATCGTTGTCGTCTCAGACTTGATCTGCTGCCATTCCTTGTTGGGCTCACGCAGCAGCCCGTAGGCGCGCGAGAAAATGAACTCGGACTTGCGATACGCTTCCTGCGCCCTGGCGCGCGCATCCTCGACGCTGAAGCGATGCGGGCCCTGCGGATGGTTTTCGTCGTCGGCGGACATTTGGAACTCCGGGGCAATAGGCAATAGGCAGCCGGCAACAGTGTCAACCAAGCTCGCCTGCCGAACGCGCCCTAGCTTACGCCTTAAACGGATCGCGCATCAGGATAACATCGTCGCGCTCGGGGCTGGTTGAGACCAACGCCGCCGGGCACCCGATTAGCTCCTCGATCCGGCGGACATATTTGATCGCCTTGGCCGGCAGATCGCGCGAGGTGCGGACGCCGCGGGTAGGCTCTTTCCAGCCTTCCATGGTTTCATAGATCGGTTCGCAAGCGGCCTGATCTTTCACGCCCGCCGGCAGGTAATCCAGCGTTTTGCCGCCGAGCTTGTAGCCGGTGCAAATCTTGATCTCATCGAACGTGTCGAGCACGTCGAGCTTGGTTAGCGCGATGCCGTCGGCGCCGGAGAGCATGATCGATTGGCGCACGAGCACCGCGTCGAACCAGCCGCAACGGCGCGCGCGGCCGGTATTAGTGCCGACCTCGTGGCCGATCTCGCCCAGCATCTTGCCGTATTTGTCGTTGAGCTCAGTCGGAAACGGACCGCCGCCGACGCGCGTAGTGTAGGCCTTCACTAGGCCGAGCACGTACGTGATCGCGCGCGGGCCGACGCCGGAGCCGGCTGCCGCCTGCCCGGCCACCACGTTCGACGATGTAACGAACGGATACGTGCCGTGATCGACGTCGAGCAGCACGCCTTGCGCGCCTTCGAACAACACGCGCTTTGAATCCTCGAACGCAGCGTTGAGCACCCGCCACGCTGGCTGCGCATACGGCAAAACCTTCGGCGCGATCTCAGCGATCTCTTGCTTCAGCGCCGGCACATCGATTTCCGGCAGGCCTAGGCCGCTGCGGAGCGCGTTGTGGTGCGCCGTCAACCGCTCGATCTTCCAAGCGACGGCTTCGGGATCTGCGAGGTCGGCGACACGCAGCGCACGGCGGCCAACCTTATCTTCGTACGCAGGACCAATGCCGCGCTTCGTCGTGCCGATCGACGCGGCGCCAGCTTGCGCTTCGCGCGCCGCATCAAGATCGCGGTGAAACGGCAGGATGAGGCAGGCTTGATCGGAGAGCACGAGCTTGTCCGGGCTGATCTTCACGCCCTGCTTTTCGATCTTCTCAATTTCGCTCGCGAGCGCCCACGGATCGACGACGACGCCGTTACCGATGATCGAGAGCTTGCCCTGCACCACGCCGGACGGCAGCAGCGCCAGTTTGTATGTCGTGTCGCCGACAACAAGCGTGTGGCCGGCATTGTGACCGCCTTGGAAGCGCACCACGACGTCGGCGCGGTTGCACAGCCAATCGACAATCTTGCCTTTGCCTTCATCGCCCCATTGAGCGCCGACTACGACTACTGCGGACACACCTGCTCCCGTCGAAAAACCAGCCGTGACATGGCCCAAATCGCCTGACTCGGCAACCGGCGGCGCTGGAAAGACGGCGTTCGCGGCGCTATCGTCGCAGTTGGGAGGACGAAGCTGACATGCGCACAATGAGATCGATGTTTCAGGCCCTGGCGGTGGCCAGTGCGGCGATGATGGTCGGCGCCGTTGGCGCGCCTGAGGCGGATAACGATAATGGGCAATTGGTCGGTCGCTGGGCCTGCACCGGTCAAAACCGCGGCATGGCGTTCGTTTCGCATTTCGACTACCGGCCGGACGGCAGCTATATCAGCAACCAGCAGATCACGTTTAGCCCCGGCAACATGATCGAAGGCGGCGGCGGCGGCTTTTGGCGCCTGAACGGCGACGTTCTGACCGACACCAAAACCGAGGGCCGGCTCGATCGCTTCATTCGTAACGGAGTCGTCGTTCCTGAAGGCGATCCGGAATATCAGCAAGTCGCAGCCGGCGCGCGCGCCAATCTTGGCGCGACGACGCAAGGGCGCATAACGCTCAACGGCGATCGCCTAACGGTCGGCTTTTACAGTTGCGAACGCCAGCGCTGAGCGCTCACTCGCCGAATTGATACCCGAAGCGGATGCCGATCTGATCGACGCCCTGGTTACGCCCGGAGCCGAGGATTTGGCCGTGACTCAAGTGTTCGTAGAAGACTTGCCCTTCCCACGGACCTTCGAAATCACGCGTCAGGCCGATCGACGTGCGGAAGAGATCTTCTGAACCGTATTGCACGTTCTCAGCTGCGAAGGCGGCCGCTTCAGGCGAGCCGTTTGGGAACGGATTTTCAATTTCGCCGTCGTGGACCACATAGCCGATGCCGGGTTCGATCGCCCAATTCTCGGCGAAGTCCCAGCGCCACTCGAGGCCAAAGCCTGCGAAGCTTGTGTCGCCAGCGGTGTTCACCGACGCCATCACATAAGGCTGCGGCGAGCCCGCCCAGCTCAAGAATGACGGCGAGTCGAACGAGAGCTGCATCTCGATGTTGGGGCCGTCTTCCTTGTCGGCGTTCTTGCAATTGGTGACGCAGATATTGTGCTGCATCACGCCGACATGGATTTCATCGATGCCCGCATTGGCCACGGGCGCGCACACCATCGCCGCGCCAAAAGCCGCCAAACCCGCTGCCGTACCGCGCATCGATTCCTCCCCCGAAATGGTGGCGCACGCTAGCCCGGCGCGAGTGGGGTTGAAAGCGGCTTAGTCTGCCGGATCGGCGTCGAAACGGTAGAGATAGCGCAGGCCCACATAATCAAGCCCCTGATTCCGGCCTTCGTCCAGGATTTGGCCGTGGCTCATGTGCTGCCAGTAAAGCTGGAGCGCGTGGTACGGGCCGAACTCCCGCTCTAGGGCGAACGAGCTACGGAACAAATCACGCGAGCCAAGGAGCTGATGCTCGCGCTCAAACGCGACGCCTTCGGGCGACAGCGGCGCGAACGGGTTATCGATTTCGCCGTCATGGACGATGTAGCCGAACCCCGGTTCGAACGCCCAGCCATCGGCGAACTCCCAGCGCCACAAAACGCCCACGCCGCCAAACGAAACGCCGCCATTATCGGTAGCGAACGAACCCATCACATAGGGCCGTGGCGACCCGATGAGGTTCAGAAAGTCGGGTGAGCTGGACACAATCTCAAGCTCGATGTTCGGGCCTTCCTGCTTGCCCTCGACGATGTCGCCTTGATCGGACCGGATGTTGCCGACTGCACCGATGCGGACTTCTTCGATCTCAGCGTGCGCAGCCGATGGCGCGAGCAAACTCGCCGCCGTCACCAACAGCGTTGAGCAGAAGAGCTTCAGATTCATTGCACGTCCCCTCATGGCCGCGCGCACCCGCACGCGCCGCCGAGGCGAAAACGCCAACCCCCGCCGGGGGTTCCGGACCGCGCTGAAAATCCTAGCGTCGGCTGCGCGCCGGAGGCGTGGCCGGTACCTGACTGGACTGAAACCCCGGCGTTGTGGCGACCACCACATTGGCCCAACGGTCAGCGAAGGCGAGTCGGTTCAGCGACCAACGGCCATCGCCGATCGACACAAACTCGAGGCGGGTGAAGATCCACGTGTTGTCGCCGAAATAGTGGTAGAGATAAGTCATCTGCACCGTGCCGCCGCCAAGCGAAACGTCTTCGATCACGCGTGAGACGCGCGCCGGCAATTCCGTTATGGCCCGCTCATACGTGGCGAGCCCTGCCTCCGATTCCTGCGGCACTGGCCCACCGAGAAGCGCTTCAAACGTCTCACGGATTGGCCGCACGCCAGCGAGCGCCATCGAGTCAGCGAAAGTCTGGGCGTACACCGCCGGGTTAGAGGTCACGACGGGCGGATCATCCGCGCGCGCAGGCGCGGTGAGCACCGCAAAAAACACCGCAAGATAAACAAGAAACCGCATCGCACCCTCCCTGCCTAGCTCTAGGACAGCGAGGGTTTCGCGGCAACTCTCACTAGAACTGCAACAGCTTGGCGTAGCGCACCTGCGGCAGCGCCGAGAGCTTCGCCATCACTGCTTCCGGCGGCGCCTGATCGACGCCCACGAGCGCAATTGCTTCCGCTCCCGCGCCTTCTCGTCCGAGATGGAACGTGGCGATGTTGATCTGCGCGTCCCCCAGAAGCGAACCCAGCGCGCCGATGAAACCGGGCTTATCGGAATTGTTGATGTAGAGCGTGAAGGCGTGAAACGGCGCTTCGAGCGCCATTCCTTTGACTTCCACGATACGTGGTTGCCCCGCGATCACCGCACCCGCAAGCGTGCGCCAGCCGCCGCCAGTTTTCACCTTGATACGGATGAGGCTGTCGTAGGTTGGAGACAGGTCGCGCGTACTTTCGGTCAGCGGCACGCCGCGCTCTTTGAGCAACGCCGGCGCCGAGACGACGTTCACATCTTGCAGCAACGGACGCAGCAAACCGGCGAGTGCAGAAGCCGTTAGCGGCTTCATGTTGAGCTTGGTGACATCGCCCTCGTACTCGATCTCAACCGCTTCCAGACCTTCGTCGACGATCTGGCCCGCGAAAGCGCCAAGCTTTTCCGCAAGTGCAGCGAAAGGCTTCAAGCGCGGCGCTTCTTCGGCCGTGATCGATGGCATGTTGAGCGCATTGGTGACAGCGCCAGTGAGCAGATAGTCGGCCATTTGCTCGGCCACCTGCAGCGCAACGTTCTCCTGCGCTTCGTTGGTGGACGCGCCGAGGTGCGGCGTCGCGATAAAGTTCGGCGCGCCGAAGAGGACATTCTCTTTCGCCGGCTCGATAGTGAAGACGTCGAAGCCAGCCGCCGAAACCTGGCCGCTTTCGAGCGCTTCGCGCAGCGCTTGCTCGTCGACCAAGCCGCCGCGCGCAGCGTTGACGATGACCACACCCTTCTTGGTCTTAGCCAGATTTTCGCGCGAGAGGATGTTCTTGGTCTTGTCCGTCATCGGCACATGCAACGAAATCACGTCAGCGCGCGGCAGCAAGTCTTCAAGCTCAACCTTCTCGACACCGATCTGGACAGCGCGCTCCGGCGAGAGGAACGGATCGTAGGCGATCACCTTCATCTTCAGGCCAAGCGCACGGTCAGCGACAATCGAGCCAATATTGCCGCAGCCGATGAGGCCGAGCGTCTTGGCGTAGAGCTCAACGCCCATGAAGCGGTTCTTCTCCCACTTGCCCGCTTGCGTGGAGACATCCGCCGCCGCGATCTGGCGCGCAGCTGCGAACATCAGCGCAATGGCGTGCTCCGCCGTCGTGATTGAATTGCCGAACGGCGTGTTCATGACGACGATGCCGCGCGCAGTGGCGGACGGGATATCGACGTTATCGACGCCAATGCCGGCGCGGCCGATCACTTTGAGGTTCGTCGCGGCGGCGATGATGTCCGGCTTCACCTTGGTGGCCGATCGGATGGCGAGACCATCATAATTACCGATGATTTCGCGGAGCTTCGCCGCATCCGGGCCAAGCTGCGGCTGGAAATCCACTTCAATGCCGCGGCTCTTAAAAATGTTGACGGCGGCTTCGCTGAGTTCGTCGCTGATCAAAACTTTAGGCATGGTCAGTTTCCTTGGCGCCAATCGGCGCGTTCCAATTTGTGAACGAGGCAATCGTCGTCGCCGAACATGCGGCGGCCGACGACTTTGAAACCGAGGCGGCGGTAGAAGCGATGCGCTTCGGTGTTTGAGTTGAGCGGATCGATGACGATGGCGGTGACTGCGGGATCGGCAAAGCAACTATCAATCACCGCCTCCATCATCACGCGGCCATGGCCAGCGTTACGGTCGCGGTCGTCGCCGATCCAGATGTCGATAGCGCGCAGATTGGGTTCGATCTCTTCCCAATAGTGCGTCGGTTCGAGATGCGGATCGATCACCTGCATGGCGCCGATCGGGCGGCCATCGAGTTCAGCGATGTAATAGCAAGACACATCCGAACACGCGTCGATCTCTTCGCTCCATACCGCATCGACGAAGGCTTGCGCAGACGATGGGTCATCGGTGACGCAGGCGATCACCTCCGGGTCGGTATCCCAGAGCTCCAGTATCGGCACGTCTTTTTGCGCAGCCTGGCGGATGGTGAGCGTCGCCGCACCGGAGCGGACGACGATCGGCGGCCAGGCGACGCTTCCTTGCGTCGCCATAGCGCTACCCCGCGAGTTCAGCGGCGAGCGTCGCGAACGCCCAATCGAGCCACGGTGTGAGCGCTTCCACATCCGCCGCTTCAATCGTGCCGCCGCACCAGATGCGCAAGCCCGGCGGCGCTGAGCGGTACGAAGCGGCGTCCAGCGCGGCGCCCTCTTTTTCAAGCAACGCCGCCAACTTCTTGGCAAACTCCGCCTGGCCGTCAGCGCTCAGGCCGGTGACACGCGCGTCCACCACCTTCAAACACACGCTAGTATTTGAACGCGCCGCCACATCGTCGGCGAGGAAATCCACCCAGTCCGTCCGGGCGACCCAATCCGCGAGCACCTTCGTGTTGGCGTTGGCGCGCGCGTGCAGCGCTTCCAAGCCGCCAATGCTCTCAGCCCATTTCAGCGCGTCGATGTAATCTTCCGTCGCCAGCAGAGACGGCGTGTTGATGGTCGAGCCTTCGAAGATTTCGAGATCGACCTTGCCCTTCTTGGTCAGGCGGAAAATCTTCGGCAACGGCCGATCCGGCGTGTAGCTTTCAAGCCGCTCAATTGCGCGCGGGCCGAGGATCAGCATGCCATGCGCGCCTTCGCCGCCCAGCACTTTTTGCCAGGAGAACGTGGTCACATCGCACTTGGCCCAATCGATCGGCTGCGCGAAGACGGCGCTCGTCGCGTCGTTGATGGTGATGCCTTCGCGGTCGGCGGCGATCCAATCGAAGCCGCGGATTTTTACGCCCGACGTGGTGCCGTTTTGCGTGAAGATGACATCCGCCTCTTTGCGCACGGCGCTGAGATCCGGCAGCTGGCCGTACGGGGCGGTGTAAATCTTAGCGTCGAGCTTCAGCTGCTTAGCGTCGGTCACCCATTCTTCGCCGAAGCTTTCCCACGCGAATATATCGACCGAACGGGCGCCGAGCATCGACCACATCGCCATCTCGACGGCGCCTGTATCCGAAGCCGGAACGATCGCGATCTTGTGCGTCTCCGGCACGCCGAGAATGGCGCGCGTACGGTCGATCGCTTCTTTCAGCTTAGCTTTGCCGGGTTTAGCGCGGTGCGAACGGCCGAGGGCCGCGCCTTTCAGCGCATCCGTACTCCAGCCCGGACGTTTTTTAGTGGGTCCCGAAGAAAATCGGGGATCGGCCGGACGCACTTCCGGCTTGGCGGTACTTGTCATCAACTTGTCTCCCATCCTCACAGATGAGCGCCCGCCGTTGGGAGCGGGTGGCCCACTTACCACCTGCTCCCGTTCGCCAGCTTTGACAATGCGGCGATTCAGCGGGTCGCCGCTGGGCCAGACGAGGCGCAAGGTTATGGAGGCAAGTGATCGGAGAACCGCTCTAGTGACCCCGCAGATGCGACTCCGCGTGATCAAAGCCGCTCACACACTGATCTGGGTGGTGCTGGCGTCCTGCGTCGTCGCAATCCCGTTCGCGGCATGGGCCGGCCGGCTGGACATCGCGCTGGCCCTGATCGCCATCGTTTCAGTCGAGGTCGCAGTACTGGCGTTGAACGCGTGGCGTTGCCCGCTCCAAGCCGTGGCGGCGCGCTACACCAACGATCGCGCGGCCAACTTCGATATCTATCTGCCGGCGTGGATCGCAGGCCGCACGATGATCATTTTCGGGCCGCTGTTCGCTTTCGGCTTAGCGGTGACGCTCGCTACATGGCTGAGCGCGGGTTAGCCTTCGCCGGTCACCACAATGCGTGGGAGCGGTGGTTCTTCTGGCGGCGCGGGATGCGAGGTTGGCGGCGGCGGGGCCGCCATCTCAGGCAGCGGTGATGGCTCAGCGATTGTAGTCGCTTCCGCCTCTAAGCCCGGCAACATGGGGTCTTCGAAGATCGCCGGCAGCTGCTTGGCTTTGCGGGCGCGGCGCTTTTTGCGTTGCGGCGCTTCGGGGTGCGCGTCGATGCGGTTGTGCATGCGGGCAAGAGAGCTATCGAGCTCGCCGCGCAAGAACACCGCGACTTGGCCGAGCAAGCGCACGCTGGAAAGCGTCTGGATCGCGCGCATGTAGCCGCCGCGCTTGGAGGCCTGGAAGCCGACGACGCTTTCGAGATCGAAACGGTCGCACCAATACGGCGCGGCGTCAGCAAATGCCGAGCCCGTCACCGGGTCTTCATCGACGCCGGCGCTCGGCGCAAAGAAGCGCTGCACGAAATCGTAGGGCTGGCCTTCATCGGCCGGCGCACTCACCACCAACATACCTTGGCGCGGGCCACGGATGACGCGGTTGATCGCGGCGATATCCGGCTTCATCTCGCGCAGCACAGCTTCGCTTTCGAGCACGACGTTGGCGTATTCGCCGATGAAGGCATCGACGAGTTCCACGCCGCCCAGCGCTTCGCTTACGCTATCATCCGGCGTCCACGGCGTGCGCTGCTTGCGCGGCAGGTCTAGCGTGTAGCCTTCCGGTGTCGAGCGCACGATCAGCGCGCCCGCGTGCGTATCGAACACAACCACTTCGAGGCTCGGATCAATCTCGCTCAGCACCATCGCGCCCGCCGCCAAAGTGGCGTGGCCGCAGATCGGCACTTCCGTCGCCGGCGTGAACCAACGCAGCTGGTAATTGCCCTTGAGCCCCGTCGGCACCACGAAGGCGGTCTCGCTCAGCTTATTTTCGGTGGCGATCGCCTGCAGCACAGGGTCCGGCAGCCAGCGCTCCAGCGGCACGACGCCGGCCGGATTGCCGGTGAACACCCGGTCCGTGAAGGCATGGACGATCCAGATTTTCATCGTCTTTCCATATGGCTGCGGCACGCCTCCAGCGCGACTCTCCTCCCCTTGGCGGGGAAGCTCACGCCCCGGATTTGCCTTTCAGCGGCCAATTGTGCCCCAGCGGCCCGTGGCCCTGGCCGAGGCCGGGCGCCTGTCGGATCGCCTCCATTACATAGGCGCGCGCCTTTTCGACCGAAGGCTCGAGTTCAAAGCCCTGAGCCATGTAGGCGGCGATGGCGGACGCGAGCGTGCAGCCGGTGCCGTGCGTGGCGCGTGTTTCGATGCGCGGGCTCTCGAACACACGATAGCCTTCGCGTGTCAGCAACACATCGCGAACGGTATCGCCGCGAAGGTGCCCGCCTTTCACCAGCGCCGACCAGGCGCCGAGTTGCTCCACCAGGATTTCCGCCGCGCTCATCTGGCCATCAAGATCGCGAACTTCGATGCCAGTGAGCGCCTCCGCTTCCGGCGCATTCGGCGTAACCATCGCAGCAATTGGCATGAGTTCGTTGCGGATGATCTCAATCGCGTCTTCGGCCAACAATGAAGCGCCGCCCTTGGCGATCATCACCGGATCGAGCACCACCGGCAAACCATCGCCAAATGCGTACCAAGCTTCCATGACCGCGCGCACATGCGCCGCCGAGCCGAGCATGCCAAGCTTCCACGTATCGGCGCCGAGGTCGCTCATCACCGCTTCGATCTGACTGGTGACGATATCAAGCGGCACCTCGTGCACGCCGGTGACACCCAACGTGTTTTGCACGGTGATCGCGGTGACAGCCGTCATCGCGTAGCCGCCGAGCGCGGTGACGGTTTTGATGTCAGCCTGAATACCAGCGCCGCCGCCGGAATCAGAACCGGCGACGATGAGAACGCGGCCTTTGGGTTTGGACTGCTGTTGTGCCATGACGCTGACATGGCCGACCACGTTCGTTTTTCCAAGACGCTTTCACTCTGGTTGCGCCACCAACCGGATGTCGCAGGGCTCAAACTCGACGCTCAGGGCTGGACAGACGTGAATAGCGTTCTCGCGGCGCTCGTCCGCACCGGTCTGCCTGGAGACATCGAGGCTTTGCTTGAGATGGTAGAGCAAAGCGACAAACAGCGTTTTGAGCTCTCGCCCGACCTTGAGCGGATACGCGCACGGCAAGGCCACTCCATTTCGGTGGACCTCGCACTTGCACCGACCGCCCCGCCATTGACGCTCTATCACGGCACCGTAGAGCGCTTCCTCAACGCGATCATGCGCGAGGGCCTACAGAAAATGCGACGACACCATGTGCATCTATCTGCTGACGTGGAGACCGCACGCAAAGTCGGCATCCGCCGCGGCATGCCGGTCATCCTGGAAATCGACACAGCAGGAATGCTCTTGGAGCAGCACGCCTTCTTCGTCACCAGCAATGGCGTGTGGCTGACCGAAAGCGTACCGGCGCGATTCCTACGCCGGGTTTAGCCGAGCGCGCGCCACACCTTCAGCGCTTGCACGGTCTCCGCCACATCATGCACGCGCACCATGCCGGCGCCTTTTTGCGCGGCGATCAAAGCAGCCGCGATGGAGCCGCCAAGCCGATCTTTGCTGGCGTCCTTAGCGCGCTCGTCGATAACGGCGAGGAAGCGTTTGCGCGATGCGCCGATCAGAACCGGCGCGCCGGTTTCATCGGCGATGCGCTGCGTGGCGTTCAGCAGCGCAAGATTGTGCGCGAGCGTTTTGCCGAAGCCGATACCCGGATCGACCCAAATGTCGCTCACGCCCTTGGCGCGCGCCACTTCAGCACGCTCCCGCAGGAACGCGATCACCTCGGCGACCACATCTTCATAGTGTGGGTTAGCCTGCATCGTGCGCGGCTCGCCCTGCATGTGCATCAAGATCACCGGGCGCTGCAGCGCAGCTGCGGTTTCGAGCGCGCCGGGCGCTTGCAATGCTGCGACATCGTTCCAGATGGAAGCGCCGGCGGACATCGCCGCCATCGCCACTTGCGGCTTCATCGTATCGATCGAGATCGGCGCATCGGTCGAAACCCGCAAAGCCGCGATCACCGGAACAACGCGCGCCGCCTCTTCCGATGCGTCAACCGGCGCCGCGCCCGGGCGCGTGGACTCGCCGCCAATATCGATGATGTCCGCGCCGGCCTGCAGCATCGCCAGCGCGTGGGGCGCGGCTGCGCCTTCCCAGGCGCCGCCATCGGAGAAGGAATCCGGCGTCACATTGAGGACACCCATGACATAAGGGCCGCCCGCCAGTTTTGGCGGCGGCATGGAAAATGGTTTCATTGGCGGCGCGGATGACAATTCGCTTCCTCCAACGCAAGCTTGATGCGCAGCTAGCGGCGTGCGCAGGTGTCGCGGCTCACGATCGCGCGAGCAACAAGATCAAGCCTTTGGCGGCAAAATTCAGCTGCATTCTTCAATCCTGCAAGGCAAACCTGCACTTCATGAGCAACTGGCGCATCCGATTAGAGCCGCTGATCACGCCGATCTTCCGCATCTGGTGGCGCCTGCGGCGCGGCGCGACCTTGGGCGTGCGCGGCATTGCTTGCGACGAAGCGGGGCGCGTGATGCTGGTGCGTCACACCTATGCGAAAGGCTGGCACCTGCCAGGCGGCGGCGTCGAGAGCGGGGAAACGGCCATCGAAGCGGTGATGCGAGAGATGGCGGAGGAAGCAGGCGTCGAGGCTGTTGGCGCACCGAAACTAGCTGGCTTCTACGCCAACCATGCGAACTTCCCGAACGACCACATCGCGCTCTATCTGTTCGAGACGTGGCGCGCGTGCCCGCCAAGGATCGACAACGAAATTGCCGAGCGAGCGTTCTTCGCTTTGAACGCGCTGCCGGACGGCGTCACCAAAGGCACGCAGCGGCGGCTTGCTGAAATCTTCAACGGCGCCCAGATCAGCGCGAACTGGTAGGAGCATCCATGCGATATCTACACACCATGATCCGGGTCGGCGATCTCGACGCCGCGTTGGATTTCTTCTGCACCAAGCTCGGCCTCGTGGAGATGTCGCGCGTCGACAACGAGGGCGGCCGCTTCACGCTGGTGTTTCTTGCTGCACCGGATGACGTGGAGTTGGCTCGACAACGCAAAGCGCCGATGGTGGAGCTCACCTACAACTGGGATGAGCACGAATATGGCGGCGGTCGCAATTTCGGCCATCTCGCCTATCGCGTGAAGGATATCTACGCGACGTGCCAGAAGCTGATGGACGGCGGCATCACCATCAACCGCCCGCCGCGCGATGGCCACATGGCGTTCGTGCGCTCACCGGATGGCATTTCTATCGAGCTCTTGCAGGAAGGTGACCGCTTGGCGCAGCAAGAACCGTGGGCGTCGATGCAAAACACCGGAAGCTGGTAAAGGCAAAGGCCGCGCTCCTTTCGGAACGCGGCCTTGCTTTCGGTCATCGATCTTGTGATCGCTTATTCTTCGTAGTTGCCGTCCGGGGTGTAGACCTCGGTGACATTCAGCACTGACGGCTGCAGGTCGCCCTGCATGTAGGTGCCGACCCACACGTCGTATTGGCCGCTTGGCGCGTTCTCGAACGAGATCGCCGGGTTGAGGCCTTGCGCATCATCGTTGCAGACCCAATTGCCTTCCGCATCGTTGATGACGAGCGTCGTGTCGGTGTCCGCCGTGACGTGGAAGGTCAGCGGCAGTTGGCCGCCTGCAGTCCAGTTCACGCGATAATCAGGCGCAGATGCGATCCAACCCACGCAGCCTGGAATGCCGGAGGCATCGTAGCCGCCGCCTGCAGCGATTTCGACGCGGTGCGGATCAGGCATAAAGCCGGCCGCGAGTTCGATCACGCCATAAGCCGGATCGAGCGAGAAATCTGGCGCGCCTGCGGCTGTCCCGGAATTTTCTGGGCCGCCGACTTCAGAGATGTGCAAGTTCGCGGCAGCGGTTTCAGTCTGGACGCCATAACGGCCGACCCAGATTTGGTAGCGTCCGCTACGCGGCGTTTCCCAGCTCACCACCGGATTGAGATTGCCGGCGCTGTCGTCATCGCAATGCCACGAGCCATCTGGCGCGCGCACGACGAGCGTTGTGTCAGCATCGGATTCCGAAGCGATGTAGAGCGGCAGTTCGCCAGCGCGATAGCGCAGCGTGAACGTGGCGCGTGTATCGATGTAGCCGGTGCAATCCGTGCTGACCTGCGATGCGTCATAGACGCCGCCTGCCGTGACCGTGGCGTGATGCGGATCAGGCTCAAAGCCCGCGCGCAACGACACCTGCCCGTGACGCCCAGTAGCGCCGCTGTTGAGTTGCTGCGCCACGGCCGGCCCGGCCAAAAGCGTCAGCGCCGCCGCGGCGGCCATAATTCGTCCGAGTGATGTCATGCTAGTCCCCTCGATTCCTCTCGCGGGGCGCATCTTCTGCCGAGCCATGCCGATAGCAAGGGAAAAACCCGCCAAATAGGCGCTGTAAGCCGCGTTTCGGGCCCTTAACGGCGGCCGAATAGCTTTTCGATATCGGCCAACTTCAACTCGACGTAGGTGGGGCGGCCGTGATTGCACTGGCCCGAAAACGGCGTGGCTTCCATTTGCCGGAGCAACGCATTCATCTCATCACCCGTCAGCCGCCTGCCCGCGCGCACCGAACCGCGGCAGGCCATGGACGAACACACTTCTTCCAGCCGCTCTTTCAACGCATGTGCCTCGCCCAGCTCGGCGACGTCATCGACCAAGTCTTTGAGCAGTCCGGCCGCATCGATGTGGCCAAGAAGGGCGGGCGTTTCGCGCACAAGTATAGCGCCAGCGCCAAACGGCTCTATGACGAGGCCAAGCTGCGCCAATTCTTCGGCGCGTGCGGTGAGCGCTTCCGCTTCGGCAGGATCAAGCTCAACGACCTCCGGAATGAGCAAAGCCTGCCGCCGCACACCGCCGCTCGCCAGCATTTGTTTCATGCGCTCGTACACCAGCCGCTCATGCGCGGCGTGTTGATCGACGATGACTATGCCGTCTTCAGTTTGCGCCACGATGTATGTCTCGTGGATCTGCGCACGCGCAGCGCCGAGCGGAAAGAAGCGCGCATCTTCCGGATCGTGCGCGGTAGCCAGTGCGATCGCGCTTTCCAGGTCCGCCGGCGCAATCGCTTCAGCAAAGCTAGGCTGCGTCTCGACCCGGCCGCTCGGCATGACGAAATCGCCTGGCGCGAGCGCCTCTTCCGCCGTGCCCCACACACGCAGCATGGGCTGCGGCGTGTAATGCGGGCGCGCAGCGCTAAAGATGGTGGCGGACGTTGTCGTGGATGCGCGATGGCCGGCGCCGGCAAGCGCGTGGGAGAGCGCGCCCACGATGAGCCCACGCACTAACGTCGCATCGCGGAAGCGCACTTCTGTCTTGGCCGGATGCACGTTCACATCAACATCGCCCGGCGGCAGATCGAGAAAGAGCGCCGCCACCGGATGGCGATCACGCGCGAGCAAATCCTGATACGCCGCACGCACAGCGCCAACGATCAGCTTATCTTTCACGGGCCGGCCGTTGACGAACAAATGCTGATGCTCGCGCGTGCCGCGATGAAACGTCGGCAAGCCGGCAAAGCCAGAGAGCCGCACATCGGCGCGGACTTGGTCTAGCGCAATGCAGTTCGGCGCAAAGTCCGCGCCGAGAATCGCAGCCAGGCGCGTGCGGCGGCCTTCGTTTTCCGGATCAGCTTCGGCGCCATAGCGGAACGTCACGCGGCCATCGTGCTCAAGCGAGAAAGCAACGTCCGGCCGCGCCATCGCAAGGCGCTTCACGACTTCGGAGACAGCCATCATCTCGGCGCGCTCGGACTTCATGAACTTGAGCCGCGCCGGCGTTGCAAAGAAAAGATCTCGCACATCAACGCGGGTGCCGTGCGCGCTCAGCGCCGCCCATGCCGCCGGCCGCGGCGGATGCAACGCGCCGCCTTCAACCTCGAGCGTCCAGGCATCATCAGCGCCACGCGCACGCGACAGGATCGAAAGCCGCGCCACGGCGCCGATCGAAGGCAACGCTTCGCCGCGAAAACCCATCGTGTGGATATTGAGCAGATCGACATCACCGCCAATGCCGGCAGTGAGCTTCGACGTCGCGTGCCGTTCCACCGCCAGCGGCAATTCTTCGCGCGATATGCCCGAGCCATCGTCCTCGATCGAAATGAGGCCCAATCCGCCGCGCTCTATACGCACGACGATGCGCTTGGCGCCCGCGTCGAGCGCGTTCTCCACCAACTCTTTCACTGCCGCAGCCGGGCGCTCGATCACCTCGCCCGCGGCGATGCGGTTGACGGCTTCAGGGGGGAGTCGGCGGATGGTCATTGCGATTCGGGGCTCAAGCGACGACCATAGCAGCATGACGAAAGACACGCCTCCCCCGCCCGCCAACGCAGAGCAGATGGCCAGCCCCTCATTTCAGCTCGCCGTGCTCGATCAGGACTTCCTGATGAGCGATGCCATGCGCGGCGTACGGTTTATGCTCGAGTATTCGAAGGCGGAACTATTACTGCGCCGCGCGCGCATCCAATCAACCATCGTTGTGTTCGGCTCCGCCCGCTTCCGTGAGGATGGGCCCGACAAGCAGGCGTATTGGTACAGAGAGGCGCGCAAGTTCGGGCGCCTCGCCTCCCAAAGAGGAGGCGCGCTCTGTGCCGAAGGCGGCGACCACTACCATGTCATCGCCACCGGCGGCGGGCCCGGCGCAATGGAAGCCGCCTGCCGCGGCGCCCGCGACATCGGCGCGCCAGCGATCGGCTTCAACATCACACTGCCGTTCGAGCAAGAGCCGAACGCCTACACAACGCCGGAGCTAACGTTCAACTTCCACTACTTCGCCATGCGCAAAATGCACCTCGCCATGCGCACGAAAGCGCTCGTGGTTTTTCCCGGCGGCTTCGGCACCATGGACGAACTCTTTGAAATTCTAACGCTCCGGCAAACGCGCAAGCTCACGGCCATGCCAATCGTACTGTTCGACGAAGGCTATTGGCGCGAGATCATAAACTTCGATGGCTTGGTGAAACACGGCGTCATCGACGCCGCCGACCTCACCCTCTTCCGCTTCGCAGACACTGCCGAAGCCGCATGGGATGCGTTGGTGGAGCAAGGCCTGGACGTCAGCGTGGCCGACGGCAACGAGGATATCGCGCGCGACATGTGATGTGTGCGCAGCGCAACAGTGCACGGCGCTGCGATAATTTCTGCGTGCATCCGCGCAAATCATGTGTTACACGCGCCGTCCTTCGGAGACGTGTTGTGAAAAAGTTGAACCCAATCGCCCAGAACCAGATGTTCGTCGCATATCGCGGCGAGCGGATGGAGATGCGCGCGCGGAGGAGTTCGGCTTACTGACGTCTACGGACATCGGAGCATGAAAACCCCTCCAAGGCGCGGCCTGGAGGGGTTTTTCGTATGCGCTCCGGGCCGCTTTGAACTTCGGAAAACGAGGAGAAGAAGCGTGCAATTCTACCAATGCAGATTCCGGCGCGGATCTGAACGCACCGTCGCGTGGATAGAGGCACGCGGCGCGAAGCTCGGCGCGCAGGTCGAACTCACAACGCTGGATGACGGCGGCCCTTGGCTTGTCGAAGCGGTGCAAAGCGCCCCGCTCGCAGCAGAGGCGCTGAAAGACATGCAGGACATGAATCGCAACGCATTCGCCAGCCTCAAACGGCGGCGAACGCCTCGCAACACTGACTAGAGAAGGAGAACCGGCCATGTCCGGTTACGAAGAAATTCTTGGCGCGCGTGCGCCGATCAAGGCGTGGATCAGCGGCGTGCCGGTGGAGCACGAAGCGCAAAACCAACTGCGCAACGTAGCGTCGCTGCCGTTCATTCACAGCCACATCGCGGTGATGCCGGACGTTCACTTCGGCATTGGCGCAACCGTGGGCTCGGTGATCCCGACCAAGGGCGCCATCATTCCGGCGGCCGTGGGCGTGGACATTGGGTGCGGGATGATGGCTGTGCGCACGTCGCTGACGGCAAACGATCTGCCGGATTCGCTCGCACGCTTGCGCGGCGCGATCGAGCGCAACGTACCGCACGGCAACGGTCCGAACGGCAACCACCGCGACACGCCTTCTTTGGTGGAGACGTCTTACCGCGACTCCGGCCTCGATGACCGCTACCGCGTGATCATCGACAAGCACCCGAAGGCGTCGGCCAAGACGCAAAGCGCGCAATTGGCGACGCTCGGCGGCGGCAACCACTTCATCGAGGTCTGCCTCGATGAAGAGGACCGCGTGTGGGTGATGCTGCACTCTGGCTCGCGCGGCTCCGGCAACGCGATCGGCAAGTACTTCATCGAGCGTGCGAAGGAAGAACTCCTGCGCCGTGAGCTCGGCTACCACGTGCCGGACAAGGACCTCGCCTTCTTCATGGAAGGCGAAGAGCTGTTCGACGACTACGTGGCGGCGGTGGGATGGGCGCAAGACTACGCGCGCACCAACCGCGAGGTGATGATGGAGCGCACCTTGCGTGCGCTTCGCGACAACCTGCCGAAATTCAAGCTCGAGAAGCACGCGGTCAACTGCCACCACAATTACGTGGCGCGCGAGCATCACTTCGGCGCCGACGTATTCGTGACCCGTAAGGGTGCGGTGCGGGCGGGAGAAGGCGAACTCGGGATCATTCCGGGCTCGATGGGCGCATCGTCGTTCATCGTGCGCGGCAAGGGCAACCCAGATTCGTTCTGCACCTGCTCGCACGGCGCAGGCCGCGCGATGTCGCGTACGGAAGCGAAGCGCCGCTTCACGCTGGCCGATCACCGCGCCGCCACCGAAGGCGTGGAATGCCGCAAGGACGCTGGCGTGATCGATGAAACGCCGATGGCCTACAAGGACATCGACGCCGTCATCGCCGCGCAGGCGGACTTGATCGACGTGGTGCATACATTGCGCCAGGTCGTGTGCGTTAAGGGCTGAAATCGGCGTGCGAGAGCAATCTCGCACTCCGTCATCCCGAACACATCACGGAACGATCATCACTGCGCGCGCCGCGCAGCATGAAAGATGCGCAGAACTTCCGTCGCCAGCGCGCGGGTGCGGTCCTCCGGTTTGCCCATCAGCTCGGCGAGCGAGTGGCCGAAGAGACCAACACCCATCGCCATCGCAACGCTGATCAGCACCAAATCTTCCGCCTGCTGCGGCGTCACATCACCGAACGAAGCGCGCTTCATCACCACATCGCGCACCGCATCGCGAATGTGCGTCATCCGCCGCCACTCGCCCGTGAGTTCGAGCCACGCCGCAAGCCGCGATGCGCCGCGCTTTTCGAACACGTCGAACAACGCGTGAAACACCGCTTCCTGTTGATCTTCGCGTTCGCCGCCCTGATCGGCGATCGCCAGCACGTCGGCGATCAGCTGCGCCACCATCCGCTCCATCAGGGCCGCGTGCAGACCGTCGATGGAGCCGAAATGGTGGATGACGCTGGCGTTGGCGACGCCGGACGCGGTCGCGACATCGGCCAGCTTCAGCGCCAGCGGGCCCCGCTCAACGAGCAAATTTTCGGCCGCCGCCAATATGTTATCGCGCGCCGCCTCTGGCGCACGGCGCACCCGAACCTTACTGATTTTCTTTATTGACATTTTTGTCAGTAGAGCCAAATTGGAGACAGAACGCAAGTCTAGCCGAACCTTCCTCCCCGAGGTGTTGCAATGACCGCCAAAACCACGCCCGCCGACGTCAACATCCCGCCGCGCGACATCCACTTCAAAGTCGACCCGGCAAAAACCACTCATTGGCTCGGCGGCGATCCGGTCGGCACTGCGGTGTTCAACGCGCTCTCGCTCACCTTTCCCGATGGCGAGCGCATGTTCATGGACGCCGTCCGGCACTATCGCGACAAGGTCGATGGCAAGCTGGCGCAGGACGTGCGCGGCTTCATCGCGCAGGAAGCGATCCACTCGCGCGAGCACCACTCGCTAAACCAGCTGATCGATCGCGAAAAATATCCAGTCGCCGAAGTCGAAGCCGCGATCAAAGAGCGGATCACATTTGCGCGCTCACGCGGACCCATGCGGATGCTGATCTCCACCATCGCGCTCGAACACTTCACCGCGATGATGGCCGATGCGCACGCGCGTCATCGCGATCTCTTCGAAAATACCGATCCCGCAATCGAGCGCATGTGGCGCTGGCACGCCATGGAAGAAACCGAGCACAAAGCTGTGGCGTATGACGTGTTCCTGCGCGTGACGCAGCACTGGTCGCCGCTACAACGCTACTTCCGCCGCACGCTTGCGATGGCGCTGATCACCTTCTTCTTCACCAAGAACATCACGCACTACGCGGCGCGCCTCTTGGAGGCCGACGGCTATTCCTATGACGATGCACTGAAAGCCGTGAAAAAATATGCGTGGCGCACGCCTGGCCTCTTCAGCCGCAACGCCAAGACATACTTCGCCTGGTTCCGCCCCGGCTTCCATCCGTGGGACGAAGACAACCGTGCTTTGGTCGCCGAATGGAAAGCCGAGTTCGACGCGGACGTCGCGCAACCTGTGCCGGCTTAGAACCCGAGCAAGCTCGCGTACCGATCGCGATGGAAACTCGCGCCGCCATAGAGCGCCTCAGTCACGCGCGCGCGCTTCAGGTAAAGCCCTGCATCATGAACGTCGGTCATGCCGATGCCGCCGTGCAGCTGAACCATCTCGTTGGTCGCCAGATGCACCGTCTCAGACGCACGCGCCTTCGCGAGACTCGCATACTCAGCGACATTGTTTGCGTTACGATCCAACGCATCGAGCGCCGCCAACACGCATGAGCGGGTGAGTTCGAGATCGGTGAACAGTTTCGCGGCCCGATGCTGCAGCGCCTGGAAACCGCCGATCACTTGGCCGAATTGCTTGCGCGTCTTGAGATATTCGCTGGTGATCTCGAACGCCTCGCTCGCAGCGCCGACCATTTCGGCGGCCAGGCCGATGCGGGCGCGATCGAGGATCGCATCAACGATATCAGCGCCGCCGTTCATCTTCTCCGCCGCCACGCCGGCAAAGCTGATATCCGCTGCGCCGCGGCTATCGGCGGTGACGAGTTCGCGGCGCGTGACGCCTGCCGTATCCGCCTTCACCAGAAAAAGCGCATCCGCCGCCGCAACGATGAAGAGATCAGCGATGTGGCCGTCCGCGACGTATTTCTTCTCGCCACTGAGCTTGCCGCCTTCGAACTTGATCTTCGACTTCGCGGGCGCATGGTGCGCGCCTTCATCGATAGCGATCGTCGCGATCACTTCGCCCGAAGCAATCTTCGGCAGCCACTCAGCCTTCTGCGCGTCCGTGCCAGCGAGCAGCAGCGCGCTCGCGCCCGCAAGCGCCGACGAATGCAGCGGCGATGCAACCAAAGTCCGCCCCGCCTCTTCCAGCACCGCGCCAAGCGCGACGTAGCCGAGGCCGGCGCCACCATATTCTTCCGGAATGATCACGCCGGCAAAGCCCAGCGCCGATATCTCCGCCCACAATTCCGGATCGCGCCCGTTCTGCTTCGCGTCGCGCTGCTTGCGCAAACGCGTCACCGGCGCCTGTTCGCGGAAAAAATCGCGCGCTGAATCTTTCAGCATGCGCGCATCGTCATTCAAGGTGAACGTCATTGTGTGTCTCGCAATCCAAGCACGCGCTTAGCGACGACGTTGAGATTGATTTCGGTGGTGCCGCCTTCGATCGAATTGCCTTTCGAGCGCAGCCAGCCACGCGTGGTGGCGAGATCGTCCGGGGTAAAGCCCTCGCCCGACCAGCCGAGCGCGCGATTGCCCGCCGCCTCCACCATCAGCTCGCAGCGATCGATGTTCAGCGTCGCGCCCGCGACTTTAAACATCGAGGCCATGTGGCTGACATTGCCACCCGCCTTCGCCTCCTCCTGCGCGCGCTGCACCGAGAGCGCATAAGCCCGCTCCGTCATCTTATGCGCCGCAATCCGCGCACGCAGATCGCGATCTTCCAGCGCGCCATCTTCCAAACCGACATGCTTCTTCGCTAGATCGACAACATCAACGCGCGTGTTTGAGCCGAAACCCGAAATATTGGTGCGCTCGTATTGCAGCAACCGCTTGGCAATTTCCCAGCCGCCATTGAGGCGCCCCACCATATTGCCCTTCGGAATCTTCACATCGGTGAAGAAGGTTTCGCAGAACGGTGACGACCCTGAGATCAATTTGATCGGCCGCGTTTCCACGCCCGGCGTCGTCATATCGATCAGCACGAACGAAATGCCCTCGTGCTTCACGCTGGTATCGGTGCGCACCAAGCAGAAGCACCAATCGGCATAGTTGGCGTACGAAGTCCAAACTTTCTGGCCATTGATCAACCAGTGATCGCCCTTGTCTTCGCACTTGGTTTGTAAGCCTGCGAGGTCAGAACCAGCGCCTGGCTCCGAGTATCCCTGGCACCAGCGAATTTCACCACGCACGATCTTCGGCAGATGCTCTTTCTTCTGCTCTTCGTTCGCGTACTCGAGCAGCACCGGCCCCAGCATCCAGAGCCCGAAGGAAAACAACGGCGGCCGCGCGCCGATCTTCTTCAGCTCACTCTGCAGCACGCGGTTTTCATCCGCGCTCAAGCCACCGCCGCCGTATTCGGCCGGCCATGTCGGCGCCGTCCAACCCTTGGCCCCCATGCGCTCAAGCCAGAGCTTCGCCTCCGGATTCTTGAACTCGTAATTCCGACCGCCCCAGACGGCGTCGTCTTCGCCGGTCATCGGCGTGCGCATCGAAGGCGGGCAGTTCGCTTCCAGCCAAGCCCGCGTCTCGGCGCGGAAGACTTCCAAATCTTGTGTCATGGCGCGTTTCCTCGAAGCGAGAATTAGCACCATACACTAGTGTACGTCACTACTGACGCGCCGTCATGTGACGCCAGAGCGCTCCAATATTGCCGAGCACAATCACCCAGAACACCAGGTAGACAGGCACGGCCTGGCCGGCATGGATTGCTGCGCAGTCCTCGAACCTCACGTTGGCCGCGCAGCTGGTCGGAAAGATCATTCCGGCTCGCAGAGCAAAAAATGCCGACACGGCTACACCGACGGCATTAGCGAGAAGCATAAACGCGCAGCCGACGATGAGACGGCGCTTGGCCACGAGCTATTCCAGCCCCTCCGGCTGCCCGACCACCACGAAGGTGAAGCTCTCCGGATTGAACAGGCGGCGTATCACCCGGTTCACGTCTTCGCGCGTCACCGCCCGGATCAAATCGTTGCGGCGGTTCACGTAGTCCGCATCGCGGCCGGACGCTTGGTAATTGTGGACTACGCCCGCGATCTTGACGTTGCTATCGAGATCGAGCGCGAACGAGCCGGTAAGATAGGTGATGGCGTCATTCACTTCGGCTTGCGTCGCGCCCTCTGTGTAGAGGCGCGCCATCTCTGCGCGCGTGACTTCGATGGCTTCACGCACATCTCCGTTTTCCGTCTGCGCCGAACCACGGATCACGGCTGAATAGTCCCGCACCGATGGGCCCATGCCGATGCCGTAGACGAGCCCGCGCGCCTCGCGCACTTCGGCCATCAGTCGCGACGAGAAACCGCCGCCGCCAAGGATGTAGTTCGCCACCGCAAGCGGAATCCAATCCGGATCTTCGTCCTGAATGCCGGGCCCAGCAAACAACACGAGACTCTGCGGCTGTGGCAACTGGCGCACGATCAGCGGCGTTGGCGCGGAAAGCTGCGCCTCTGGCGGCGCGGGCTGCGCCGCACCCTGCGGCAACGGCCCAAAAATCGTATCGAGCAACACGCCCGCCTGCGCCTCGTCGATATCACCGACAAGCGTCACTTGCAGCGTGGCGCGATTGAACAGCGCAGCGCGCCGCTCCTGCAACGCAGCGCGGCTGATCGCTTCGACGCCTTCGCGCGAAGTGCGGCGTGCATACGGGTGATCGGGGTAGAGCGCCTGGTCGAGCGCGAGATTGGCGATGTAGCTCGGGTTGGTTTCGCGCGTGCGCAGGCCCACCAGCATTTGACGCTTGATCCGCCCCAGCGGCTCCGCATCGAAACGCGGCTCGTGCAGAGCCATGCGCGCCATCTCAATGGCGGCGTCACGATTTTCACTCAGCGTCGTCATGCTCATGGCGACGCCGTCCCAACCCGCCGCGAAGCTGACCGACATATTGAGCTCTTGCAGCCGCTCTTTGAATGCGTTGGCGTCGAGAGCGCCTGAGCCTTCCGTCAGCATGTCGGTCATCACGCCAGTGACGCCAATCATATTCGCAGGTTCGATGGCGGAGCCGCCGCGCCAATACGCGCGCATGACGATCATAGGCACTGTGGAATCGGACACGAGCCACGCGCTCACACCACCGGGCGAGGTGATCTCGCGGACCGGAATGGCGTGGCGCGACGCAGCGCTCTCAGCTTGATTGCGTTGCGCGTGCGCCGGTGCGGCGACAGCACTGAAAGCTAAGGCAATGGCGAGGAGCGCTCTCATTGGTCCTCCTCCGGCAATAACCAGCCGGTGACGGAAGCATCGATCACCAAGGTCTGCCGCGCCATCGTCAGCGCTTCGTCGCGAGTGACAGCCTCGATATCGCGCGGCCAGTTGACGACATCATCGATGCTTTCGCCCTGCGCCAGCGAGGCGCCGTAAATGTTGGCGAGCGTCTCTTGGCTGTCACGTGAATAAACGGATGCGGCCGAAAGCGAAGATTTTGCGCGCGTGAGTTCGGCTTCCGTCGGCCCATCGCGCAGATAGGTCGCAATCACTTCGTCGACCGCCGCTTCGAGCCGCTCCAACGTCACGCCTTCGGCCGGTGTCGCATAAATCGAGACGCTGCCGCCGCCGAGGCCGCCCGTATTGGCGCCAGCGCCGGCGCTCACGGCGATGCGTTGGTCTTCGACCAGCGCCCGATAAAGCCGGCTCGTTTCCGAGCCGCCGAGAATCTCAATCGCGACATCGAGCGCATGCGCTTGGCGCCCTTCGTCGGTGCCGTAGCTGATGGCGCGATAAATGCGCGAGAGCGAGGGCTGGCGCACCTTCTCATCGCGATGGCTGACGCGCATCGGTCCCACGTTTGGCGGATCGCTCACCCACGCACGCTCCGGCAGATCACGCGTCGGCCGCAGCCGCCCGTAATGACGCTCCGCCAAGGGACGCAGTTCGGCTGCATCGATATCGCCGGCAACGACCAGGATCGCGTTATTTGGCGCATACCAAGTCCGATAAAATTCCAATGCGGTCTCGCGGTCGAGCGCGTTGATCTCGTGCAGCCAACCAATCACCGGCGTGCCGTACGGGTGATGCGGCCACAGCATCGCGCGCATGCGCTCACCCAGCACCGCGCCGGGGCTGTTGTCGATACGCTGGCGGCGTTCTTCGGCGATCACATCCCGCTCGGAGGCGAACGTCTCATCGGAGAAGCGCAAATTGCGCATGCGATCCGCTTCCATGCCCATAACGAGTTCAAGCCGGTCGCGGGCGATGCGTTCGTAATAAGCGGTGTAATCTTGCGAGGTGAACGCGTTGTCGTCGCCGCCATTGCGGGCGACGGTGCGTGAGAATTCACCCGGCGCGATGTTGCGTGTGCCTTTGAACATCAGGTGTTCGAAGAAGTGCGCCACGCCGGAAGAGCCGCGTGGTTCATCCGCAGCGCCCACCCGGTACCAAAGCATGTGCGTCACCACCGGCGCCCGGCGATCGGTGATCACCACGACTTCGAGCCCATTGCGCAACGTGAAAGTTTCCGGTCGCGGCAGTTCGCGCGCTTCAGCGCCGCCCAGCGACAAGAAGCACAGCGCAAACATTAACAACGCGCCGGCGCTTTGGCGCCGACGCGTTATCGCATTTTCAGAGCGGCTGAGCTTCATCCCTGCCCCTTCCCTTCTGCGAAAGGGGTTGAGTTGAGCGCCCAAGCTTAAGTGCCCGGGAGCTTGAAGCCGCCGCGATCGCGCTCGATCACGACTTGGCCGCCACCCGTGGCGCGACGGATAGATTCGTCATCTTCCAGACGGCGCGCTTCATCTTCAGCGTTGAGCGGCGCGGCGCGCGGGGCGCCAGAGCCGCCAAACGAGAGCACGCGATCAACGAAGCCTTCGTTGCGGCGAACGACGCCTTGCGCTTCGTAATCAATCGTGTCGCGAATATCGGCGTCGGCCGTTTCAGCGCCAGCGGCGGCGACGAGCGTGCGCTCACCGGTGCTCGCGGTCTGGCCGATGGTTTCACCGAACAGCGCCACACGCGCTTCATCAGTCGGCTGCAATTCTTGCGGACGCGGCTCACCCGGACGCGGCGGACGTAAGTTGTAATCCGGCGGCAGCGTCAGCGGCGCTTGCGAGACAACCCGGAATTCATCCGGCGACGACTTCGTGGCGCCAATGGCGCGCTGCACGCTGGCGCAGCCTGTGGCCGCGGTCGCTGCGGCGATGACCGCCAAAAGTGCTAGTGGTTTGGACATCGGTCGTCCGCCTCCCTCAAATCTCTTGTCGCTTCTAGCTTGCCCTTGTGGCGCAAGCCAAGCCGGACTGCAGCGATGGGGCATCGCCCCGCAGTTTGACCGTTCTGGGGCGAATCTGCCCCTCAATTTCAGTTGCCCGGCCCTTGCGAGCCGCTGCGGACGCCCCGCCACCAGGTTTTCGCTTGGCTCCAGGTGGTGCCCTTCCCGGGTTCGGTCTCGGCCACGAAGATCATGTCGTAGGCCAAAACCAGGGCGCCGACCGTGATGGCCGCATCGGCCACGTTGAACACCCACGGGAACCAGAGGCCGTTGAAATCCAAAAAGTCAGCCACCGCGCCAAAGCGAATGCGGTCGATGACGTTGCCGAGAGCGCCGCCGATCACGAGGCCCAGCGCGATCGCGGTGATCTTGCGCTCCGCGGTGCGCAGCCACCAGACGAAGACGCCTGAAATCACGAAGGAAAGCGTAACCAGCCCCCAACGCGCGACATCCTGATCGGCGCGCAGTAGGCCAAAGCTGATGCCCCGGTTCCAAACCATCTGAAGGTCGAAGAACGGCGTCAGCTCGACGAAGCGGCAGCCATAATTGGCTTCCAGGCACCCGGGCGGGCTGAACCGCCCCGGCCCGAGCACGATCCATTTGGTGATCTGATCCGCCACCAGAACGATGGCCGAGAGGGACAAGCCGAAGCGCAACATGGGCGCGGGTTATGGACGGGCCCGCAGACGCGGGCAAGGCGGCCACTTCGTTTCCCCGCCCCCTTGGTCCAAGCTCGCAGCATGCGCTTCATCGCTGCCGCACTGAGCTTCCTGATCGCCGCCACCACGCCAGCCTGGGCGCAGACCGATCCCCTGCACCGGGCGCTCGACGCCTACGCGCTCTACCAAAGTGACATTTCGGCCCTGCTCGACGCCGACATCACCAGTGAAGCCGCGCTCGATAGCGCGCTTGAACTGGCGGCGCGGCACGAACCGGCGCGCGTCGCGCGCGGTTGGGTCGCGTACGGCGCCCTTTCTGCAGCGCAATCGCCGGCCTTTGTGCGAGGCGTGCGCAGCCGGGTGACCGCTGCCGGGCGCGCGCCCGTGCTGCGCCAATTGCGCAGCGACGTGACCTACGCACGGCGGCGTCCGCCTGGCGCGAGCGAAGCGGTGCAGATCATCCTCAACGCCGCCGACGCCGACAGCGCACGCTTCACGCTCGCCGCAGCGCGTTATGATGCTCTGGGCGATGCGCTCGATGCGCGCGGTTGGGCCGGCATGACCGATCGCGGCGGCGCGCGCACAGAGCGGCTACGCGTGATGCGCCCCGAGCGCGTGTCGAGTGAGGCGCGGTTGCACATTGCCGCTTTAGGCGCCGCGCCACTCAGCGATGCCGACGCATTTGGCGGACGCCGTTTCTGGGATGCGCTCGCACAGCGAAATTCACCGCGCTCCCCGCACCGCGCGTTGCGCGAACGCCATGCAGGCGGCACGGACCGAATGTTGACGCTCGCAGCACTCTTCATCGTCGGCGCCACCGAGAGCGGAGACGCGCGCGTAGCGGCGATACTCGACGATCCGCACTTGCAGCAATGCTTGGCGCTGGAGCAGCTACAGTTCAGGCAATGCGCTTCGGTGGCGCACGACGCTAACGAGGACGCGATGTGCCTCGCGCGGCACGGCCTGGACAGACCCGGCGCGTGCTTTGCGAATTTAGTCGCAAACTAGCCCCGCGCCGCATCCCACGCCGCGACCGCTTCAGCATCGCGCGGGGTGATGTCTGGGTAGCGCGGGTCGGCGGTGGCGGGGTCGAAATACTTCCACGACCGCGCGCACTTCACGCCCGGCGTTTTTTCGATCACGACCGCAACACCAGACATCTCCGGCAAGCGGAACGCATCGGCCGGCCCCTCGCCCGCTTCGATGACGATGCCGCTGGTGATGCAAAGTTCTGCAAAGTCGATCGCCTGCAGCGAAGCACGCAGCGCGTCGTCCGCAACGAACACACGCGGGCAGGCTTCAAGCGCAGCGCCAATCACTTTCTCGCGCCGCGCCACTTCCAGCGCGCCCGTAACGACAGCGCGCGCTTCGCGGAGCTTCGCCATCTCCTCACCCGCGAAATCATCTTCCCACGCCACTGGCGTTTCCGGGAATGTGCGCAAGTGTACGGAAACGCTTTCCGGAAAGCGCGTCAGCCACGCTTCTTCAGCCGTGAACGGCATGATCGGCGCAAGCCACGCTGTGAGACGCGAGAACGTCTCATCCAACACCGAGCGGCACGCGCGGCGACGGAATGAGCTTGGCGCGTCGCAATAAAGCGCGTCCTTGCGAACATCGACGTAGAAGGCCGAGAGATCGACGTTGCAGAACTCGACGATCGCCGAAAGCGCAACGCGCCATTGATAGGTGTCGTAGCCCCGGCGGACATCGCGATCGACTTCGTGCAAGCGATGGAGCAGCCAGCGTTCCATCAACGGCAGGTCGCGATCGAGCGGCACACGTTCGCCATCCTCGAACCCGCGTAAGGCGCCGAGACAAAACCGCAGCGTATTGCGCAGCTTGCGGTACATCTCGCCCGATTGATCGATCATGATCTTGCCGAGCCTGAGATCGTCGCCGTACTCGGCCGACGCGATCAGCAGACGTAAGATTTCGATGCCGTTCTGCTCGGCGATCTTCTGCGGCTCGATGGTGTTGCCGATGGACTTGGACATCTTCATGCCCTTCTCGTCCATCGTGAAGCCGTGGGTGATCACTTCATCGTACGGCGCCTTGCCGCGCGTCGCGCAGCTTTCCAGCAACGACGAATGAAACCAGCCGCGATGCTGGTCCGAGCCTTCGAGATAGATGGTCGAAACCGGGTTCACGAACGAAGGCCGCGTCGGCGCCTCGGGATTGCCGATGACGAAGGCGTGCGTGGAGCCTGAGTCGAACCAGACATCCAGAATGTCCTCGACCTTCTCGTAGTCCTCAGCTTTGTACTTCGCGCCCAAGAAATCCTGCGCCGGCGTCGCCCACCAAACGTCAGCGCCGCCTGCTTTCATCGCCGCAAAGATGCGCGCATCGACTTCGTCGTCCTGCAGGATCGAGCCGTCGCTTTTGCTAACAAAGATCGGCAGCGGCACGCCCCAGGCGCGCTGACGCGACACCAGCCAATCGGGCCGATCCTCGATCATGCCGCGGATGCGGTTGTAATCCTTCGTCTCGCCGGTCCGCTTCTGCCCCCAATCGACGCGATCGATTTCATCGAGCGCTACCTGGCGCAGCGTCTTGCCATCGCGGTACGACTTATCGAGCGCGATGAACCATTGCGGCGTGTTGCGGAAGATTAGCGGCGCTTTGGAGCGCCACGAGTGCGGGTAGGAGTGCTTGAGCTGACCGCGCGCGAGCAGCGCATGCTCTTCGATGAGCGCATCGATCACTGCCTTGTTCGCTGGCCCATCCTTGCCGAGACCTTTGCCTTCGAGCTGAATGATTTCCAGCCCCTCAAAACCCGGCGCTTCCTTCGTGAAGCGACCCTCTTCGTCTACGGTGAACGGGATCCCTTCTTGGCCGAAGTGCTTGGTCCAGATGATGAAGTCGTCAGCGCCATGCCCCGGCGCGGTATGAACGAAGCCCGTACCAGCATCGTCAGTGACATGATCGCCTGCGAGCAGCGGGACGCCGAACGCGTACTCACCGCCCTTGTCTGGCGTTTTCTGCCATTCATCGAACGGGTGACGGCATGAATCGATCTTGGATGGATCAATATCCTGAAGGCGCGTGTAGCGAGACGCCTTCGCGGCAGCAAAAGTGTCTGCTGCGCGAGCATCTGCGAGCACAAACTTCTCGCCTGCACGAACCCATGGTTCAAACGGGAGGTCTTTTTCGATCTCTTCTACCTGGTAGAGGCCGTACTTGATCGAGGGATTGTAAGCGATCGCCCGGTTGCCGGGGATCGTCCAAGGAGTCGTGGTCCAGATCACTACATTGACGCCACCGCCAAGGTTTTGCGTGATGTCGTAGCCATTGATCTCGAACTTCACCCAGATCGTCGGGCTCGTTTTCTCCTGATACTCCACCTCCGCTTCCGCCAGCGAAGTCCGCTCCACCGGGCTCCACATCACCGGCTTCGAACCGCGATAGACAAGCCCTGTCCGCACCACGCGCAGAAACTCACGCGCGATTGCAGCTTCGGCGTCGAAGCTCATTGTCGTGTAGTAATTGTCCCAATCGCCTTCGATGCCTAAGCGCCGAAACTCATCTCGTTGCAGCGGGATCCATTTGTCCGCGTACTCGCGGCACGCGCGGCGAAACTCAACCGCCGGCACCTCAGACTTCTTACGCCCGGCTTTGCGAAAATCTTCTTCGACCTTCCACTCGATCGGCAGGCCGTGGCAGTCCCAGCCCGGCACGTAATCGCAATCGAAGCCGGCCATCTGCTTCGTGCGCACCACGAAGTCTTTCAGGATTTTGTTTTCCGCGTGCCCGATATGGATCGCGCCGTTGGCGTAAGGCGGGCCATCGTGAAACACGACCTTCGGCCGCGCCGCCGCTTCTTTGCGCAGCAGATGATAGAGCCCGATCTCGGCCCAATACTTCACACGCTCGGGCTCCTTCTTCGGCAGCCCCGCGCGCAGCGGAAATGGATCGCCCGGCAAGTCGGGCAAAAAGACAGTCTCGCGATAATCGCGACCAGCCGGCGCGTCGGCCATGAGGTCAATTCTCCAGTGAAGCGAATGTGATGTAGCCGTCCCGGTCCCGCGGAGCACCGACTTTTCGGGCTCAACGTGGGCCGGGCCTCAAATTCGGAGGCTGGCTATGGGGGAACGGTGGGTCACAGTCACGTGTTGGCCTGTATCACCCCGGTTCGCGGAACGCCACATGCATTGCCGAGGGCGCTCCAGAGGTCTAAATGCCCCGCCTTCCCGTAAGAACAACACAACCATGACCAACGCGCACGATTTCAGCTTCGCTAAGCTCGACGAGCCCGGCGAGATTAAGCTCGAGGAGTTTGCCGGCAAGGCGATCCTCGTCGTCAACGTGGCGAGCGCGTGCGGCTTCACCTCGCAATACCGTGACCTCGAGTCACTGTACGAAGCAAAAGTCAGCAAGGGTCTTGTGATCGTTGGCGTGCCTTGCAACGATTTCGGTCATCAGGAGCCAGGCGAAGCCCGCGAGATTCGCGAGTTCTGCGACACCTCCTATCACGTGACCTTCCCAATGACGGACAAGGTCGAGATCAGCTCACCAGCACGCCGTCACCCGTTCTACCAATGGGTCGCAGAAGAGCTTGGCGAGAGCGCGCTGCCGCGCTGGAATTTCCACAAATACCTAATCGGGAAAGACGGCGAACTCATCGGCGCGTACGGCTCCAAGACCGCCCCGCTCGCGCCCGACATGCTGGACGCCATCAAAGAAGCGCTCTGCGCCTAGTGCGCTAAGCAATTCCACGCGCCGCGATACCGCGAACGTACGCGTTGTGCGTCGCTTCGCAAAAACGCCCGCTCACAAACCAGTTGATGATGAAAATAGTAATCACAAGCAAAAGCGCGCAAGCGCCGTGAGCGCCTAAGCGTCGCATGACACTTTCGCCCTGCGGCTTCGCGGGCCGGCAAGACCCGCAATCCCACGTCTTTAGGCATAATTTTGCAGGTTCTTTGCGCAATCTGGCGCTAGCATCTTATGTAATCGGGGCTACGATCGGCTCAAGCAGTGCTTGCACGACAGATTTGCTGGGCGGTATCGTCCCCAACGAAGCAACATGACAGCAAGCGCCCCGCCCACCGAAGATAAAACCGACGCGCGACCAGTAGATCGCGGCGTCGCGCGGCGGCAGGCGTTCCTGCAGGCCGCGCGGCAAGTCTTTCTCGACCAGGGCTACGAAGCCGCCAGCGTGAACGACGTTGTGCGTTTGGCCGGCGGATCACTCGCAACCCTCTACTCCCAGTTCGGCAACAAGGAAGGCCTGTTCTTCGCCTTCATGCAGGATCAGCACGACCGCTTCGCACGCGAGATGCGCCCGGAACGTGTTGACCATTTGCCGCTCGAACAAGCGTTGCAGACTGTAGGCGAACACTTCCTGCGCCGGCTGCTGCAGAAGGACAGCCTCGCCTTTTACCGGATCATGGTGAGCGAAGGTCCGAAACTGCCTGCCGAGATGCGGCGCTATTTTACGTCCGGCGGCATGAGCCAAGTTCAAGATGAACTCCACGCGCAGCTCGTTCACGCCGGACTGAGCGATAGCGACGCCCGCGAGTGCCTCTCCTACTTCATCGAATTGCTGCGCAGCCACCACCACTTCCAGGCCATCAGCGAGGCGGCATATTCGGTCTCCGACGCCGAACTGAAAGCGCACGTGCAGCGGGCCGTAAAGTTCCTGCTGAACGGCATGAAGCTGGCTTAGATCGCCGCTCAGCGTTCATTCAGGTACGGTTCAGCCGCCGTTCAACAAGGTTACAGGGCGAGGGTGCGCCGTAAGGCGCACAGGGAGCCTCAAGATGAAAAAAGCTCTCATTGCGGCGGTCGCCGCTTTGAGCGCGACAGCGTGGGTGGCGACGCCAGCCTACGCCCAGCGCAATGACGATCGCGGAGGCCGACACGAACGTGGCGACCGCGGCGGTCGTGGTGGTGATGACGGCCAACGCAATCGCGGCGGCGATCGTGGTGAAAACCGCGGCGATCGCGGCCAGCGCGGCGATCAAGGAAATCGAGACCGCAGGCCAGACCCGCAAGTCGTGCAGCCGCAACGCCCGGTTCAAGCCGAAGCGCCGCGCCCACGCGAAACAGCCCCAAGTTCAGGATTGCTCGGCGGCGCCGAACGCGGTCGCGGCGAGGCCGTTGATGGACGTGGTCGTGGACGCGGCGACGCCAACACCAATGGCGGCCGAGGCGGAGACGGCCGCGGCAATTGGAATGGCAACGGCCAAGGCGAAGGTCGTGGCAATGTCGTAGGCCGCGATCGCGGCGGCGACGGCCGCGGAAATGTCGATGGTCGCGGTGGCGATGGTCGCGGCAACTGGAACGGTAACGGCCAAGGCGAAGGCCGGGGCAACGTCGTAGGACGCGATCGCGGCGGCGACGGCCGTGGCGGCGATGGCCGCGGCAACTGGAACGGCGATGGCCGTGGGCGCGATGGCGCAGGCGGTCGCGACGGACGCGGACGTGACGGCGATGGTCGCGGCCGTGATGGCGCCTGGAACGGCGATGGTCGCGGCGGTGACGGCCGTGGCGGCGATGGCCGTGGCAATTGGAATGGCCGTGACCGCAACAGCGGCTTACTCGATCGTGGCCGCAACGTCATCGATCGCGGTGGCCGTGATTTCACACGCGGCGATTGGGGCCGTGACGGACGACGCGACGAAGATCGCTGGCGCCGCCACCGCAACTCGCACCGCGATTGGGATCGGCCGCGCTACTCACACTGGAATCACGTGCGGCACGGCTATTACTTCGACCGCGGCTACTCGATCATCATCGGCAGCTACTGGGGCCATAACTACTATTGGTGGAACTACGATGGCTGGCGGCGCCCGTATCGCGGCTGGGAAGTTGGCTACATCCTGCCGTACAACATCTATTGGGAGCCGATCCCGTACGACCTCTACTATCGCCTGCCGCCTGCTCCCTATGGCTGCCGGTATGTGATGGTCGATCGCGACGTGCTGCTGATCGTCGTGTCGACCGGCCTGATCCTCGACGCGATGATGTATTACTGACGCGCCGAGCAGAGCCAAAAAATTGAGCCGCCTCGTTTATGCGAGGCGGCTCTTTTTTGTTCAGTGCAACACGACCCGGCGCATCGGCATCGCCACGATCGGCGGAGGCGGACCTGGCGGTGGCGGCGGATCGCTGACGGGCGGCTCGGGCACCTCTGTCGGTGGTTGCGGCGGCGGCTCAGGTGAATCGGGTTCGGGATTGGTGGGACGGTTCATCGCAGCAGAACGCGCCACCGGCCATAAGGCTCCCGCCTAATCGCGGGCCGGCGTGCCGATCTCGAGCAACGCCATCGCGCGCGGCGAATCCTCGAGTGCGAAATAGCCGTCTGCGTCAGTATCCAACAAAGCGAACCGCCGCAGCGCGCAAGCCTCATACTCCGCTTGAGTGACGCGCCGGCTGAGATCGGTGTCGCAAGACATCACCGGCTCAACGATATCGAACAGCGCAAAGTGCGCCATCATGGCGGGCGGATCGGGCTCAACCGAATTGCGCGAGGCGCGAGGTGCGCGCGGATCGGGCGTGCCGCTGCTGGGCTGCCTCGGCGAACGCGCCCGCGCTGGCGGTGGCCGCGCTGCAGCAAGCTCCGGCGCCTGCTCGCGCCAGATAGCGCTCGATTCCAAAGAGGTGACTGTACCGTCGCGATTTGCGTCGAACGTCGTTAGAAAGAAGTTCAGCGGCTGGGCGACGAACTCTGCCCGGCTGATGCGTCCATCGCCATCTTGATCGGCGGCGTTGAACCAAGTGCGAATGGGCGGCGTAACGTGGTCGCCGCGGAAGGGCTCGCCCATCGGGCTCAAAAAGAACGGCCCTCCGACGGCCTGCTGCGCCTGCGCAGGACCTATCAGCGCCATGCCCGCGACGATTACCGCGACCGCAACCGCACCAGCTCTCATCCCGCAACTCCCTCACACGTCGCGCCACGATAAACCGGCAGAGTGTGTCTGAGCTATGTCACGTGATGCGGCGAATGGCGCTCAGCCGAAGAACATGTTCCAGATGACACGCCCCGGCGCGACCGCAGTGACGCCGGCAATAACGAGGCCGATATAGAGCCCGATCATCGCTTGCGCGTGGGACATGACTTTCACTCGCGCCAGCCACAGAGCCATGGGCACGCCGATCAGCGACATCACCGAGAAGATGTGGATCGGACTGAACTGGCCGTCGCGCATATCGCGGATGAAAAACGTGGCGACCGCGGTCGACAGCATCGCCGCCGCCCAGATCCAACCGAACGTCCGGTGCAGCGCCCGCCCCTTCGGCAACAGAAATTGCACCGGACCAAGCACGAGCGCGATGGCGACCGTCAGCAGATGAAATTGGACCAGCGCGCTCTCGGCCATGAGCGGGGCAAGGTCGAACTTCAGCGTCTCCGGCAGCGCCACGCTCCACGCCCCTGGCGTGAACACAAAAACGGCGACCACCAGCAGCATGCAGCAGCCGAAAATCACCCAACCCATGCGCCGCTCGGCGCCCGCCTCGGATGTCCGCTCAACCTGGCTCATGCTCACCTCCGCGATATACTTTGATATTCAAAGTTCTCTGCGGTGGCAATCAAAAAAGCAGGTTAGCCGGCGGCTGCGCGTGGTTGACGGTAGCGGCCAAGCCCCCTAAATCCCGCCCGTTAGCAACTGGTGCGGCTGAGTGCCAAACGCCGGTTCCGCTAAAAAGGCATTTTGAAGCAAGGGAGTAACCCAGTGGCGAGCTTTCGTCCTCTGCACGACCGCGTGCTCGTGAAGCGCGTGAAGGAAGAAGAAAAGACCCGTGGCGGGATCATCATTCCGGAAACGGCTCAGGAAAAGCCGCAAGAGGGCGAAGTCGTCGCCGTCGGTCCGGGCACCCGCGATGAAGATGGCGAGCGCATCGAACTCGACGTGAAAGTCGGCGACCGCATCCTGTTCGGCAAATGGTCGGGCACGGAAGTGAAGGTCGACGGCGAAGAGCTCCTGATCATGAAGGAGTCGGACGTCCTCGGCATCATCGAAGAGAAGAAGGCGAAGAAGAAGGACGCGGCCTAACAGCCAGCTCCGCTTCGCATCACAATTTCAATTGAAGAGGTACACACACCATGGCTGCTAAAGTCGTGCAATTCGGCGCCGATGCCCGTGAGCGCATGCTCCAAGGCGTCGACATTCTCGCCAACGCGGTAAAAGTCACGCTCGGCCCCAAGGGCCGCAACGTCGTGATCGAAAAGTCCTTCGGCGCTCCGCGCACCACCAAGGACGGCGTCACCGTCGCCAAGGAAATCGAACTGGAAGACAAGTTCCAGAACATGGGCGCCCAACTCATTCGTGAAGTTGCGTCCAAGCCACGGTTCTCGCTCAAGCCATCGTTCGCGAAGGCATGAAGGCCGTCGCTTCGGGCCGCAATCCGATGGATCTGCGCCGCGGCATCGACAAGGCGGTTCTCGCCATCGTCGAAGACCTGAAGAAGCGTTCGAAGAAGGTCACCGGCTCGGAAGAGATCGCCCAAGTCGGCACCATCTCCGCCAACGGCGACACCGACATCGGCAAGTTCCTGGCCGACGCGATGGGCAAGGTCGGCAACGAAGGCGTCATCACGGTTGAAGAAGCCAAGTCGCTGGAAACCGAACTTGAAGTCGTCGAAGGCATGCAGTTCGACCGCGGCTATCTCTCGCCGTACTTCATCACCAACGCCGACAAGATGGAAGCAACCCTCGAAGATCCATTGATCCTGCTCTTCGAAAAGAAGCTCTCGTCGCTCCAGCCGATGCTCCCGGTTCTCGAAGCCGTCGTGCAATCGCAACGTCCGCTGCTGATCATTGCTGAAGACGTCGAAGGCGAAGCGCTCGCCACCCTCGTCGTCAACAAGTTGCGCGGTGGCCTCAAGGTCGCTGCCGTGAAGGCCCCGGGCTTCGGCGATCGCCGCAAGGCCATGCTGGAAGACCTCGCCATCCTCACGGGCGGCCAAGTCATCAGCGAAGACCTCGGCATCAAGCTTGAGAACGTCACCATCGACATGCTCGGCAAGGCCAAGAAGGTCGTCGTGAAGAAGGACGACACGACGGTCGTCGACGGCGCCGGCGCCAAGAAGGACATCGAAGCGCGCGTGGGCCAAATCCGCAAGCAAATCGAAGACACCACGTCCGACTACGACAAGGAAAAGCTGCAAGAACGTCTGGCGAAGCTCGCCGGCGGTGTTGCGGTGATCAAGGTCGGCGGCGCGACGGAAGTCGAAGTTAAGGAACGCAAGGACCGCGTTGATGACGCCCTGAACGCCACCCGCGCTGCGGTGGAAGAAGGCATCGTCCCCGGCGGCGGCACAGCGCTCCTGCGCGCTGCGTTCAAGCTCAACATCAAGGGCGACAACGAAGACCAGAACGTCGGCATCGGCATCATCAAGAAGGCGCTGGAAGCCCCGATCCGTCAGATCGTGGAAAACGCCGG
>LNFM01000559.1_pt1 | contig 92219 bp, 78 predicted proteins | sample 596031 | NCBI WGS metagenome assembly LNFM01 (sample SAMN04254537, study PRJNA301005) | activated carbon metagenome | isolation source: dual media filters at the Ann Arbor, Michigan drinking water treatment plant | place: USA: Ann Arbor | reverse complement strand
GCCCGCCAGGATAGGATTGGGCATAGGTCGCAAAGAGCGTTGCAGCTCCGGGAAAGTCACCCTGACCGAGCACCTCCTTGGCCCGGTCAAAGTCTGCCTGTTCCGCCACCGCAAGCTCGGTCCCGCCCGTCGCCGGGGCCGTTCCCACACCGGTGTCGGTCGCGACGGGGGCCGGGGCCGCGCCGCCGCCCGCATCGCCCAGCGTGGGCGTCGCGCCCAGCGTCGCCGGGTCGCAGCCTTCGGTCACTTCGCACAAGCGGTATTCCAGGTCACCGATCCGGTTGGTGCCGTCCGACACCACCCGGTTCAGCTTCAGCTCCACCTCTTCGGTGCGCGCGGTCAGGCGGGCAAGCTCGGCCTCGATCGTGTCCATGCGCTGGAGCGCATCACCGCCCGCAGCCCCGGTCGCCGCCGCCCCGGACGAGACAAGCTCGGCCTTGAGCGCGTTGAACTCGGCCGCGAGCGCGCCAAGTTCGGCGCGGATGTCGGCCAGGGTCTGCGCCCGGTCCTGGGCGTGGCCCAGAACCGGCATGAGGCAGAGGACAACGGCAAGGCCAAGCCGGCGCATCAGGTCAGACCCCTGCGCCTGCCGACAGCACGGTCACCGCGCGGCGGTTCTTGGCATAGCAGGCCTCTTCCGAGCAGACTTCCAGCGGGCGTTCCTTGCCGTAGCTGATGGTGCGCAGACGGCCCGCGGGGACGCCCTGGCTGATCAGGTAGTTCTGCACTGCCGCCGCGCGCTTGGCGCCGAGGTTGAGGTTGTATTCCCGGGTGCCCTGTTCGTCGGCATGGCCTTCGATGATGGCGGCATAGCCGGGGTTGGTCATCAGCCATTGCGCCTGACGGGTCAGGACATCGCGGCCTTCGGGCGAGAGCGTCGCCTGGTCCACCGCGAACAGGACGCGGTCGCCGACGGTCTGGTTGAAGTAGGCAATCGAGGTCGGGTTGTTCGGATCACCGAGGCCCGTCGTGTCGATCCCGCCCGCGCCACCGGCACCGCCAGCCCCCCCTGCGCCACCGGCTCCGGCACCATAGCGGTCGGGGTTGTTACAGGCCGCAAGGCCAAGAACGGCGATGAGGAGAAGCGACTTTGCAGCGAAGCTCATTGGGGGGTCATCCTTCTTGTTGGCTCGATTGCGAGGACATTAACAGCTTTGCGCCGCCGTGTGAATCGGCGGCGCGTCACATTTCAGGGCAAAAGCGGCGACCAGGCCGGGTCCGAGGCCGGGCCGTCGGTCGGGATCTGCTTGAGGTTCCGGCCCGTGATGTCAACCGACCAGAGCGAGGTCTGCCCGCCCGCACCCGAGGTTTCGCGGGTGAACATCAGCACGCGCCCGTTCGGGGCCCAGGTCGGGCCTTCGTCCAGGAAGGAGGCGGTCAGCAGGCGTTCTTCCGACCCGTCCGTGCGCATCACGCCGATGTGGAAGCGGCCGGCGTTCTGCTTGGTGAAGGCGATGTAGTCGCCACGAGGGCTCCAGACCGGGGTGCCATAGCGGCCTTCGCCGCCAGAAATCCGGGTGCCCTCGCCACCCGATGCGGGCATGACGTAGATCTGCTGCCCGCCGGTGCGGTCGCTTTCGAACACGATCTGGCTGCCGTCGGGGCTGAAGCTGGGCGCGGTCTCGATCGAGGGCGAGTTGGTCAGTTGCTGCAGCCCGCCCGACCCGAGGTCGAGGAGGTAGATGTCGCTGTTGCCGCCGCGTTCGAGGCTGAAGACCACGGTCCGGCCATCGGGCGAAAAGCGCGGGGCGAAGGTCATGGTGCCCGGCTGTTCCTCCAGCGCGCGGCGCTGTAGGCTGGCCACGTCCATCAGGGTGATGCGCGGGAAGCCGGTTTCAAAGCTGGTGTAGACGATCTGGTCCCCGGCGGGCGAGAAGCGCGGGGCGAGGACGATGGAATTGCTGTCGGTCAGGTAGGCGACGTTGGCGCCGTCGTAGTCCATGACGGCCAGCCGCTTGAGGCGGGCGTTCTTCGGGCCGGACTCAGCGACGAAGACCACGCGGCTGTCGAAATAGCCGCCTTCGCCGGTGATCTTGGAGTAGATCACGTCGGCGACCTTGTGCGACATCCGCCGCCAGCCGTCGGTCGTGCCGGCAAACTGCAGGGCCGCGCCTTCAAGCGTGTTGCCGTTGAAGACGTCATAGGCGCGGAACTTCACGGTGATCCGGTCGCCCGCGACGCTGACGGCGCCGGTGATCAGCACCTGGGCATTGATCGCCTTCCAGTCCTCGAAGGCCACGCCGCCGTCAAAGCTGGTGATGCGGCTGATGTGCGCCTCTTCGCCGATGTTGCGGAAGAACCCGGTCCCTTCCAGGTCCGAGATCACCACGCGGCTGATTTCGCGCGCGTAATCCCCCGCGCCGCCTTCGTCGATGAAGGTCGGGACGGCGATGGGCATGGGTTCGATCACGCCTGGGCCGATCACGATCCGCGGCGGTTCCTGTGCCAGGACCGGGGTTGCGACCAGGGTCCCGACCCCGAGGGCCAGCGCCAGCAGCGTTCGGAAAGTTGTTCTCATGGGTCTCACCATCGGCCTCATGCTCCGTTCTTTTGTTTCTTGCTTGCCCGCCTGCCCGGCGAGAGGAAAGGGGAAAAATCCCCATCCGGTTCCACGCTGACTGCTCATCGTGCCCGCATCCCATTCGCATCGAAGACGAGATCAAGCACCTGCCATGTGTCGTATTTGTCGGGCGGCAGCGGAAGTCCGCCGTCGATATGTGCCCGGTTGACCGCCCGCTGCGCGGTGTCGAACAGCTTGTCGATGCCGGTCTGGCTGGGTCCGCTGGACTCGAGCAGTTCAAAGTCGATCGGCGTGCCGTCCGCAGCAAAGCTGACCCGGATCACCACCATCGAGCTCATCGCGTCGGTCGAGGACGCACCAAGGTTCCATTTGCGCGAAATCGCGGAGGAGATGTTGCCCATCTCGCCACCGGTCAGGGGCGGGCCTTGCGGCAGGTCCTGGCCACCCGTGTCCGAGGCTTCTTCCACGGGCTCTTCGCTGGCTTCGCCGAGAAGCGCGTCGATGGCGTCCTGCGTTTCCGTGTCGTCGACCGGCTGGACGTTCAGTTCGGCCGATTCCTGCGGTTCTTCGGCGGGGTCTTCCACGGGTGTCTCTTCGGCCGCCACTTCCGGCTCGGGCGCGGGTTCCGGGTCCGGCGCGCGTTCGGGGCGCGACTTTGGCCGGACCGAGGTCTGCATCCCGGTTTCCGCCTGGTCTTCCAGGTTCGCCTCGGTCTGGGTCACGTCGCCGGTGTCTTCGGCCACGGTTTCCTCGGTCGGCTCTTCCTCGATCACCTGTTCGGCTGCCGGGTCTTCGGCGACGGCGGGTTCAGGAGTGTCTGAGGTTTCGGCCTCGGTCTCGGGCTGGATCGGGTCGGGGGCGATGATTTCCTCGGCCTCGGGGACGGGCTGGATTTCCAGCGACTCGGACGGCAGGACCTGTTCGGTCTCGGCCTGCGGCAGATCGTTCGGCGCGGGCTCGGGTTCCGGGAGCGGCTCAGGCTCGGGCAGAGGCTCGGGTTCTGGCAGGGGTTCTGGTTCCGGGAGAGGTTCCGGCTCAGGCAGGGGTTCCGGTTCAGGCTCGGGCAGGGGCTCCGGCTCGGGGGCGGGCTCCGGTTCCGCGACTTCTTCGGGCCGGGCCTGCGGACGGACCGGGGCGGGTTCTTCCGAAGGCGTCGCGGTGGCGGCCGCCTGCATCGCGTCGAATTCGTCGGAGGTGATCATCGAGACCGAAGTCACGATGACATCTTGCGGCGGCGCAGCCGCAAACAGCCAGTCGCCGACGAGCGCAAACAGGATCAACCCTGCGTGCCCGATCGCCGATACAACCGTTCCCGTCTGGAACCGCGTTTCCATTCGCCTCAGCCGCCGCTGCTTTCGTCATTGGACGCTGCGCCCGAGCCGAAGCTTGGCCCGTCGCCGTCCGTGACAAGGCCGATCTCGTTGAACCCGCCGGCGTTGAGGGCGCCCATGACCTGCGCGACCCGCTCATATGGGATGGCCCCGTCGGCGCGCAGGAAGATCTTTTTCGAGGTCCTTTCGGCCGCGATGGCAGAAAGCTTGGGGATCATCTCGGCATCCGAGACTTCCGTCGTCTGGATCGCCAACTTCCCGTCCGAGGTGATCGTAACCGTCAGAGGCTCTTCCTGTTCCGTCGGGAGCGCGGCAGCCGCGGTCTTTGGCAGTTCCACCGGGACGCCGACGGTCAGCATCGGTGCGGCCACCATGAAGATGATAAGAAGCACCAGCATCACGTCGACCATCGGCGTGATGTTGATCTCGCTCATCGCGGCGGAACGCCCGCCGCGCCGGCGCCGCCGTCCGCCGCCTGCCGAACCCGAAACACCCATGCCCATGGCTTACGAGTCCAGCTGGCGCGACAGGATCGTCGCGAATTCGTCGGCAAAGCTTTCATAGCCGCCGACCACCCGGTCGATGTCGGCTGACAGCTTGTTGTAGAAGACCGCCGCCGGGATGGCCGCGACCAAGCCCACGCCGGTGGCCAAAAGCGCCTCGGCGATGCCGGGGGCGACGACGGCCAGCGAGGTGTTCTGGCTGATGGCGATCTGTTCGAAGCTGTGCTTGATCCCCCAGACCGTGCCGAAAAGCCCGATGAAGGTCGCGGTCGAGCCGGTGGTGGCAAGGAAGCTGAGGCCGCGGTTCATGAACTCGGCCTCGCGGGCGATGGCCACGTTCATCGCGCGGTCGATGCGCGACTGCGCGCCTGCGATCAAGCCGCCGTCCTGCTTGTGGCTGCGACGCCATTCCAGCATCCCGGCCGCGAAGATCTTTTCCGACTGGCCCTGCGGGTCCGGCCCGATCTTTTCGTACAGCTCGTCCAGGGGTTCGCCCGACCAGAAGGCGCGGTCGAAGATCGACGCTTCGCCTTTCGCCTTCCGCAGCATGATGTGCTTCTGGACGATGATCGCCCAGGACCAGAATGACATGATGAACAGCATCAACATGACGATTTTCACCGTCAGGGTTGCGCGTGCAAAAAGGGCGAACATGGAGAAATCAATCTCCTGCGCCAACGCAAGGGTGTCCGTTTCCATACGCCTGCTCTTGTTGATCGGGCCGTTTCTCGGCTCCGTTAGCCCTGATTCTAGCAAGAGTGCAGGGGGAATGCCAACACAAGTCTGTGCTGGGCAGGGTTTCGCTGGCAGATGACGGCATTTGTCATCCTGCGAGCGGGGACGGGATCAGTGCAGCGGGCCGGAGAGTTTTGCCCGGATTTCGGCCGGCAGGCGGGCCGCGTGGCCGTCCTCGGTCAGGCAGACCAGCGTCACGATCGAGGCAAACAGCCGCTCGCCGCTGCGCAGGATCACCTGGTCCAGCACGATCCGCGCGCCGCTGAGGGAGTGGAGCCGGGTCTCGACCACGAGGTCATCGGCGAATTTGGCGGGGCGCAGATAGTCGGCCTCGACCCGGCGGACGGCGAAGACGATGCCGTCGCGTGCCTTGAGGGCAACCTGATCGACGCCCAGCGATGCGACCCATTCGGTGCGCGCCCGTTCGATGAATTTCAGGTAGTTTGCGTAGTAGACGATCCCCGCCAGATCGGTGTCCTCGTAATAGACTTTCACTGAGAACGAATGCGTCACAGTCCTGCCCCCGCCGTTATCCGGGTCGGGATAGCACGACAAAGCCGCAGTCAGGAAGCAGCGAGGTTCTCTGCCGGATAACGCAAGCCGCGTTCCTGGACATGAACCTCGGCGTCGAAGAGGTGGAACGCCCGCAGCAGCCGGTCGATCGTCGCCTGCCGGTTCAGGCCGGTCTGGCAGGTGTAAAGGTCGATGGTGACAAAGCCCCGGCCGGGAAAGGTGTGAAAGCTGATGTGGCTTTCGGCGATCATCACAAAGCCGGACAGCCCGCCGGGGTCCTTGTGGCAGTTCGGCCCGACCTCGACCACCACGGGCGTGCAGATCGCGTGCATGCCCATTTCGCCGGGCAGAGTGTCCAGCAGTCCGCGCAGGGCCTTTGCATCGGTCATCAGGGGACCGGCCGCTGAGTAGCCGTCGATCATCAGATGGACGCCGAAGGGGTCCTGTCGGGCCGGGGTGGAGGCACGATCAGTCATGAACAGACCTCCGCGCGGAGGTCATCCGGGGCCGCACCGGTCGCAGCCAGTCGTAAACGATGTGAAAGACATAGGCATAGGCCGCATACAGCAGCGTCAGCCCCAGATCGGCCAGAAGCGCCTCCCAGATGCCGAAACCCCCAAGCCAGATCAGGATCGGCAGGGTCACGACGACGGTTGTCGCCTCGTGGCTGATGGCGTGAACCAGACGCCAGCGCTGCGGCCGGTCGCTTGCCAGCCGACCGCTGAGCCGCAGGTCGAGCCAGTCGAAGACGGTGTTGTGGATCGGCGACCAGATCAGTACGGCAGCGGCCAGCGCCAGCATCAGCCAGAACGCCTCGCCCGCAGTGCCGCCGCCGAACAGGACAACGAGCGGGACGGACAGGCAGAGCCCGCCGATTTCGTAGGAGACGGTCTGGATCAACCGCTCACGCGGGGAACGCAGGGTCATGGCGGCTCCGCAAAATGGGCCTTGAGTGATCGAAATCATCGGTTCGGAATATGCGCCGACATTAGCACCGCCCCTGTGACGCCCAGCGTGAATTCCGCGCAAATCGGCAGCGAAGGTGGGCAGTGCCCCTGGCCGAAGGAGGTAGGGATTCCCTGTGCCAGGGACATTGACGTTGATGTAAATCGTATCGTGTGCAATACTGCCGGAATTCTAGAATTGTTTAAACTTGAGTGACAGACGCGTTTCCCATTGACCGCGATTTGCGCGGACCCTCACCAAAAATCCCAATTCACACATTCAAATCTTTAGGTGATCCCATGTTGTATTCCACTGGCCATGGCGGCCAAATTACCCCTGCATCGACAGCACCTGGTCTTCGTGAAGGTGCAGCACGGTTCGACGGCCCGCGGGCGATGCCGGTCCTCGTCCCATCGACCCGCACGACGGCGATGCTGCAAAGCGTGTCGCGGTCCATGACGCTTGAGGCGACGACTGCCGGCGCCTTCCGCTACTACTTCCCGAATGCCGCACCCTTCCCGGTCAACAACGCGATGCTGACGGCGCTGGACGCGCTGGGCGATTCCATGTTCGACCCGGCCAATCCCTCGCCGCCGGTGAGCATTCCGCCGATCCTGACCTATTTCGGCCAGTTCATCGACCATGACATCACGGCCAACACCGACCGCAAGGTCGAGGGCGTGTCCGATATCGACGGCGCCTTCGGTCCGACGGCGCGCGCCGATGTGATGGCCGGGGTCGACAACCTGCGGGACGGGTCGCTTGGCCTGGACAGCCTCTATGGCGACAGCGTCGGACAGGATGCATTCTCGGCCAAGCTTGCCGGGCTGATGCGGCACCCGACGCTGACCAAGAAGATGCGGCTTGGCGTTCCAAGCCCCACGGCAGAAGGCCCGATCACACCGCCTGGCGACAGCGCGACCGACCTTCTGCGGCTTGGCTTCCTGGTTGACCGTGGCGACCTGACCGAAGCCGAGCTGAATGCCCTGCCGCCGGGCCAGCGCGACGCGTTCTTCAAGAACGGCAGCCTTCTGCGGCAACGGGCGATCCTTGGCGATTTCCGCAACGACGAGAACCTGTTGATCGCGCAGCTGCAGGTGGCGTTCCTGCGGTTCCACAACAAGCTTGCTGATCTGGTCCCGACCTTCGACGAGGCGCGGAAGCTGACCCGCTATCACTACCAGTGGCTGGTCGCGCATGAATATCTGCCGGGCCTCTGCGATCGGTCGATCGTTGACGAGCTGATCGCGACCGGCTCGCCGATGTACGGGGCCTTCTACGACGCCAACGTTCCGGCAATGGCGCCGAAGATGCCGATGCCGTTGGAGTTCTCGGTTGCCGGCTTCCGCTTTGGCCACACGATGGTGCGCAGCGGCTATGACCACAACCGGGTCTTCGGGCGGCCAGAACCGGGCAAGCCGAACCTTATTGGCTTCGCCCCGTTCAACCTTCTCTTCGCCTTCACCGGCGACGGCCAGATGAACAATGGGCAAAGTGCGACGCAATTGCCCGACAACTGGGTCATCGACTGGTCGCGGTTCGTCAATGCCGAGAACCCGTTCCGCGCGGCGAAAGGCATTGATACGCTGCTGGACAAGCCGCTTGACGATCTGGTCAACCAGCCGGTGGGCATCTTCAAGAACCTCGCCAAGCGCAACCTTCGCCGCGGCTACCGGCTGAACCTTCCCAGCGCGCAGGAATGCATCGCCGGGATCAACGCCAGCGGTCACTTCCGGCCGATTGCCGCGCTTGATGCCGCGACCATCATGGCGGGACGTCCGGCAGCACTTGCCGATTTCGGCAACCAGACCCCGCTGTGGTTCTACATCCTGCGCGAGGCAGAGCTTCTGGGCAGCGGCCACCTTGGCCCGCTTGGGACGCATATCGTCGCGGGGACGCTGCTGGGCCTGATCATCAAGGACCAGAGCTCGTACTGGAACGATACGTCTGCAGGCCATCGCTGGTCGCCGAGCACCTTCCGCCCCGGCGCTCCGATCGACAGCCTGAAGGCGATGCTGCGCTTTACCGGGCAGCTGGCGTTCTAGGCCCTACTGGGTGTCAAAGGTCCGCGCCGCGATCCTTAGCGCATGGCTGGGATCGCGGGCGGCCGATGGCATCACCGGATCATAACCGGCCCGGATCACCGCCCCGATCTCGGGCCGCAGGATGACCCTCTCGCCCACCCGGGCGAGGGGCGAGGTCCCGTCGAAGGCGCGGTCGGACCACAGAAGCACCGTCTGCACCGCCTGGGCGAGGGCCAGCGTCTCGGCCTCCATCGCCGCAAGGGCGGCATCCATCCGCAGAAACACGAAGGCCGCCTTGATCGCGCCCTGGCTGTCAAAGCGGAAGATCCGGTACTGGTTCGCCCCGGCCTCCTCCAACCGTGCGACGAGGGCGGGGAGTTCCGGAACCAGCCGCCCGAGGTCCTTGACGTCCAGAAGCTCGGCCCAGTCGCGAAAGCAGAACACCATCAGGTTCGCGCCGAGTTCGGGGTCGGTTTCGGCCATCCGGTGCCTGGCAAGGGTCACCACCGCCTCGAACGCGCCTTTGAAGACGGCAAGCGAGGCGTCGTCCACCCCGAAGACGACCGGCACGATGGGCCGCCCCCAGCGCGCAAAGAGATACTGGCCGTCGCGCCGGGTGAACAGGGCTTCGATCTGTGCCGGGTCCATGGCTTCCCCTTACTTGCCGCCGAAGAGGTCCGACTGACCGGCTGGCTTCGGGGCCTCGAGCCCCAGATGCCGCCAGGCCTTGGACCCGAGCATCCGCCCGCGCGGGGTCCGCAGGATAAGGCCCTGTTGCAGGAGGTAAGGCTCGATCACCTCTTCGATGGCATCACGGGGTTCCGACAGCGCCGCCGCGATGGTTTCCACCCCCACCGGCCCGCCGCCGTAATTCTCGGCGAGAAGGGTCAAGTAGCGGCGGTCGGCACCGTCGAGGCCAAGCTTGTCCACCCCAAGCCGCGTCAGCGCCCGGTCGGCGAGCGCCCGGCTGATCCGGCCGCCTTCCTCCACCAGAGCGAAGTCCACAACCCGGCGCAACAGGCGCCCCGCGATCCGCGGTGTGCCCCGTGCACGCCGCGCGATCTCGCGGCAGCCGTCGGCTTCCGCCTGCACCCCCATCAGCCGCGCCCCGCGGGTGACGATCTCGAACAACTCCGCCTCGGAGTAGAACTCCAGCCGAGTCGGGATGCCGAACCGGTCGCGGAGCGGGGTGGTCAAGAGCCCCAGCCGGGTCGTCGCGCCGACGAGGGTGAAGGGCTGGAGGTCGATCCGTACCGTCCGCGCCGCCGGGCCTTCGCCGATCACCAGATCCAGCGCGAAATCTTCGAGTGCGGGATAGAGCACCTCTTCGACCACCGGGGAGAGACGGTGGATTTCGTCAATGAAAAGCACGTCGCGGGGCTCAAGGTTGGTCAGGATCGCCGCGAGGTCGCCCGGCTTGGCCAGAACGGGGCCGGAGGTCATGCGGAACCCCACGCCCAATTCGCGCGCCATGATCTGGGCGAGGGTGGTCTTGCCGAGGCCGGGGGGGCCGTGAAACAGCGTATGGTCCATCGCCTCGCCCCGCATCCGGGCGGATTCGATGAACACGGCAAGGTTCGCCCGCGCATCCGCCTGCCCGATGAACTCGGCCAGCATCTGCGGGCGCAGGGCCTTGTCGGTGTCCTCGGGCAAGCGTTCGGGGCGAAGGGTGGGGTCAGAGGTCATGCGGTTGCCTGCGGCAGTTTGTTGTGCAGCCATTTGACGACCTCACCCGCTTCGGTGCTGTCGAGGCCAAAGCCGAAGGCTTGCGTCCGTGCGCCGTAGCTGAACTGGACCGACCCGCGCGACTGGCCGAAGACCGGCATCGGGGGGAACTGGCGTCCCTGCCAGAGCCCTGCCTCTGGAACGGCCCTCAGACCGCGCACATCCGCACCGCGAAACAGCTTGCGACGATGAAAGCCAAGGACAGAATAGCCAACCTCAAGGTCGCCTCCGGTTACCTGGACCATCTCGCGTCCGGCCTGCATCCAAGACAGGATCGTTGCAGCGAAGACCCAACCGATGGCCCAGGCGACCAGCCAGAAGGCTACGAAGATATGGAACTTGGCGATAAGCTGGCTCATGGCCGCGAAGCCGCCGATGGTCCACATGCACAGCCAGACCGCAAGGAATGGCAAGATCAGGAGGTTGCGTTGCGCGGGGATTACCAGCACCTCTCCCGCTCCTCGGGAAACGATACTGAACCGTGGTGTGCCGATCGGAACGTAAGACATGATCTTTACCTCGGCGCCAAGAGCTTCAGGGCCGCCCGGATCAGCGCGGCGGCCTCGGCTTCGGGCTGGTCGCCCAAGACGGTCGCCACCGCCTGTGCCGCATCGCCCTGACCGTAGCCGAGGTTCACGAGGGCCGAGAGCGCATCCGCCGTGGCCGAGGCGCGCCGTGCGGCTCCTTCATCTACCTTCACCGCCTTGCGCGGGGCGGGGGTTGCCTCTTCGATGACCACATCGTCGGCCGCCGCCTTGGAGGACAGGCCCACGCCCGAAGCCATCACCCCTGGCGCCTTGGCCTTCAGTTCAAGGATCACCCGCTGCGCGAGTTTTGGTCCGACGCCAGGGGCCGCCTGGACCGCCCGCGCATCGCCCAGGGTGATCGCCCGGCCTACACCTTCGGCCCCCAGCGTCCCGAGGATCGCCATCGAGGCCTTTGCGCCGACGCCCTGCACGGTCATCAGAAGCTTGTGCCACTCCTTCTCCAGCATGGTCGGGAAGCCGAAGAGCTGCAGCAGGTCCTCGCGCACCAAAAGGTCGGTATACAACGACACCGCCTCGCCCAGTCCCGGCATTGCGGCGAGGGTGCGGTCGCTGACGTAGACGATGTAGCCGACGCCGCGGACGTCGATCAGCACGTGGTCGGGCCCGCGCCAGTCCAGTCGTCCCGAGATGCGGCCGATCATTCCGCCGCCCTCAACGCTGCGGCCAGCCGGCCGGCGGATTGCACGTGGTAGGCGTGGCAGATCGCCACCGCCAGCGCGTCCGCCGCGTCGGGTCCGGCGACCTTTGCGCCGGGGAATTGCAGCTTGACCATGTGGTCGACCTGCACCTTGGCCGCGTGGCCGACGCCCACCACCGTCTTCTTCACCGCGTTCGGCGCATATTCCCCGACCACCAGGCCGAACTGGGCCGGGACCAGAAGCGCGATGCCCCGCGCCTGGCCCAGTTTCAGGGTCGCCACGGCGTCCTTGTTGACGAAGGTATGTTCCACGGCGGCCGCTTCGGGCTGCCAAATGCGTAGAACTTCAGTCAATTGCGTATGAAGCGACAGAAGCCGGACCGCCAGATCGCCGTCGGCGCCATCGGAATGACAGATGCCGTTTGCCACATGCGACAGACGCGAACCCGCCACGTCGATCACGCCCCAGCCCAGGTTTCGTAAGCCCGGATCGATGCCGATAACCCGCATCTTGCCCCCGTTGTTCTTCTTGCCACAAGGGCTAGCACGAAAAGGGAACATCCGCCAATGGCTTTCCCGCATCGCCCGGATTTCGGACGCTGCATTTTGCACTTGCAGAAAGCGACAGCTTGGGCAAGTATTGCGACACCTTCCAGCGGCCACACTGGAAGATCATGAAAAAAATGACAAAATTATGCCACACGTCATGCAACCGCTGCATGGCGGCCTTGCTTGTTCGGTGATTGCTTTGCACATGCAGCACGACTATTTGGCAGTGCATGAGGGAATAGGCCCTCGATTTGTGCAGTAAGAGAACAAGGATGAAAGCCATGGCCGCTGTCGAGACGACCCGCCCGGCGCCCTTTGGCGCCATCACCACCTACCGTGCCATCAACGGCCTGTCGAACGTCGCTTTGGCGTTCCAGTCGTGGAATGACGCCCGAGTGACGCGCAAAGCGTTGAACAAGCTTTCGGATCGCGAGCTGGACGATATCGGTCTGTGCCGCGGCGATATCGCCGACATCGGCCGCTGAGCCGGGACCGGTCGAAATACCGGTCGCACCGCGAAACGGAAGACAGGAAAATGGGCCGCATCTGACGATGCGGCCCTTCTTCAATGAAAGGGCAGCGATTATCGACTGGGGGTTAACTGAGAAGTGTCGGTTAACGCGGCAGGACGGATTGCATCTGACCCGAGAGCCAGAGCGTGACCGGATCAGCGTGCATCAGCCACGCGCCGACCGGATCGAACCCATCGCCCGCCGCAAGGGCAGAGACGCGGGTTTCATAGGTCTGTGCCCCCACGAAATAGTGGATCACAGACTTGACGCCGATCCCCATCGCGAGAACCAAGAGAACCGGCCTGGCCAGTTTGAGCAACCGACCGGCACCGCGTCCTGCAGTCTTGCGACTGACAGTTCCCGCGGCCTCAAATCCGTAGCCTTTGGCATGGGATTTTTCGATCCGCGAAACGCGGCTGTAGAAATCGTTCAGATTAGGATCAACCCACATTTTCTTTCACCCAGAGTAGCAGCTCTGACGCTTAATTTCTGCCGCATGCTTATGGCGAAAATGCGGCGGATGATTCAGGTTGGGAACTTCCGGCGGTTCCGTCAAGGATTGTCCACAAATTCAAACCCTTTGTAGAACCAGCGTCGACCATTCGCCGATATCGTCACGACTTTGCAGACAAAGCCCTGCAGCCACATAGGCCGCCGTGACCGAATCTGCTTGCACAGCGAGTAGACCGGACAGGATGGCTCTACCCCCGGTTGCAAGGTGAGTCGAAATTGCGGGGGCGAGCTCGATCAGCGGGCCTTTCAGGATGTTGGCGAAGATCAGATCGTAGGGCGCGGAGGCCACAATTCGGCGATGCGCGAGGCCAGCGGCTTCAAGACATTCGATCCGGCCCTGCAGGTTGTTGATGGCGACATTCGCCTCGGCCACGTCCACCGCGACGCGGTCGATGTCGCTGGCGATGATCTGCGCGTCGGGCAGGGTCGCCGCCGCGGCCATCGCGAGGACCGCCGTGCCGCAGCCGATGTCAGCGACCTTGGCGGGGCGCCAGCCGTCGGTCAGAAGCCGGTCGAAGGCCAGAAGGCAACCCAGCGTCGTGCCGTGATGCCCGGTGCCGAAGGCGACGGTGGCCTCGATCTGGAGGGGGATACGTCCGGCGGGCACCTTGTCGGCGTCGTGGCTGCCAAAGACGAAGAAGCGCCCGGCGTCGACGGGCGAGAGCTCGCGGCGGACATGGGCGACCCAGTCGACCTCGGGCAGTTCGGAGAGGGCGAAGGGCTTGGCGCCGAAAGCGGTGGCCAGGACTTCGAGCATCACCTGGTCGGGGGCTTCCAGGAAATAGGCGCCGACTTCCCAGAGGCCCGACCCATCCTCGATCTCGAAAACGCCGACGCCGGTGGGTTCGGGGGACATCCGCTCCATCGCGGCGGCAAGGGACTGTGCGGGTTCTTCGCCGGGCAGCGTGGTCAGGGCGGAATAGGTGGGCATGGGCGGCACTCCTTTGGGCAAGGGCCTTACGCCCAAGACCGCCGCCGGGCAAGTTTCGCCCCCGCCGGACCCAAAATTTTTCGCCGAAAAACTTTGGGCCAGCACCGAGGTCGATGCTGGCCCCTATTCAGGTCTGCGGAGTTCAGGCGCCGACCCCGGTTCCGATCGAGCAGGTGACGCCGGTGCCGCCCACGCCGCAATAGCCGCCGGGGTTCTTCGCCAGGTATTGCTGGTGGTAGTCCTCGGCGAAGTAGAAGGTCGGGACGGGGAGGATCTCGGTGGTGATCGGGCCCATGCCTGCCGTTTTCAGCGCCTGGGCGTAGACCTCTTTCGAGGCCTTGGCGGCGGCCAGTTGCGCGTCGTCGTAGGCATAGATCCCGGAGCGGTAGGTCGAGCCCACGTCATTGCCCTGCCGCATGCCTTGCGTCGGGTCATGGCCTTCCCAGAAGACCTTGAGGAGGTCGTCGTAGGACACCTTTGCCGGGTCGTAGATCACCCGGACCACCTCGTTGTGGCCGGTCAGCTGGGTGCAGGTTTCCTTGTAGGTCGGGTTCGGGGTGAAGCCGCCGGCATAGCCGACCATGGTCAGCCAGACACCGGGGGTCTGCCAGAACTTGCGTTCCACCCCCCAGAAGCAGCCCATGCCGAACATCGCCTCGGCCATGCCTTCGGGCACCGGGGATTTCAGCGGGATGCCGGTGAGGAAATGCGTCTCGGCCGTGGGCAGCGGCTCGGCTCGGCCGGGCAGGGCGTCCTCGGGGCGGACCATTTCCATCGATTTGCGGGTGAAGAACATTACAGACCTCCGTTTCTGTACGGGAATATAGGCGCTGCGGTGGGAAACCCAACGCAGGTTACAGCCGCTTCACCGGGCCTTGACCGGGTGTTTCATTCGGCCGGCTGGGGCAGCCCGCGCGAGAACACCGTTTCATGCCCCGCTGCGGGGTGCCGCGGGATCAGGCAGATCAGCGCGACGGCGATCAGGGCCATCCCGGCGCCCATCAGGAAGACGTAGTCGGGCGACTGCGCCCAGAGATAGCCGAGGGCTGCGGGAAGGAAGACCGCGGCGATGTGGTTGATGGTGAAGGCCACGGCGGCGGTGGGCGCGATGTCGCGCGGATCGGCGATCTTCTGGAAGTAGGTCTTCAGGCTGAAGGACAGAGCGAAGAACAACTGGTCCAGGATATAGAGACCGCTGGCCACGATCAGGCCCCAGCCGAACCAGTAAAGCCCGCCGTAGGCGAGGAACACCAAGGTCAGCCCGATGTATTCGAAGCCCATCACGTTGCGTTCGCCGTAGCGACCCAAAGCGCGGCCCATTGCCGGGGCCACGGCCATGTTGATCAGGTAGTTCACCAGAAGAAGCGCGGTCATTTCGCTGACCTTCATCCCGAAGCGTTCGACCATCATGAAACCGGCGAAGACCACGAAGATCTGCCGCCGGGCCCCGGCCATGAACTGAAGCGCATAATACAGCCAGTAGCGGCGGCGCAGGACCATGTGCTTGTGCTGCGGATGGGGCGACTGGAACTGCGGATAGGCCAGCGCCGCGAAGAGGACGATCAAGAGGGTCAGGCCGCCCGAGGCGAGGTAGACAGTGTTGTAGTCCAGCCCGATGGCATCCCAGAGCGCGACGATCGCGCCATAGGCCGCAAGCGAGGCGCCCGCCCCGACAGCAACGATCCGGCCCAGGACGATGGGGGCGCGGTCCTTGTCGATCCATTGCAGTTGCAGCGACTGGTTGACCGTCTCGAAGTAGTGGAACCCGATGGACGACAGAAGGGTGCAGACCAGAATGCCGGTGAAGGACGGGAACCAGCCGGTGACGGCCGTCGCCGCCCCCAGAAGCGAGAGGGCGACCAGCGCCAGCACCTGTTCGCGCATCACCAAGAGCACCAGGATGACCCCGATGGCCAGAAACCCCGGAATCTCGCGCACGGTGTGCAGCCAGCCGATCTCTTTGCCGGTGAAGGCGGCCACCTCGATGACGAAGTTGTTCAGCAGCGCCGACCAGGTGGCAAAGCTGAGCGGCATCGCCGTTGCCATGAGGCAGAGAAGTGCCTCGGGCTGTTGCCAGCGCGGAAGATCAGCCGTTCTGGAGAGGGGCATCAGGGCTTTTGACATTGACCCGGCATACAGATCATCCAGCCGAAGGCAAAGGCAAAGCTTGTGTCCGGAACAATTACCCGCCACGTTTCTGGTGCAAAGCGGGGGCCTCTGATGACTGACAAGATCGAAGTCCAGAACGTCGGGCAGCCGGGAAAGACCTATCGGGTCGACGCGGCAAAATACGCCGAGATGCGCAAGGCGGTGTTGGCGGTAACCCCTGCCGACCCGCCGGGGATCACGCCTGCGGCGATCATCGAGGCGGTGAAACCGCATCTGTCCGAGGCGCTGTTTCCCGGCGGAGAGACGGCGGGCTGGTGGGTCAAATGCGTGCAGCTGGACCTGGAGGCGAAGGATATCCTGCGCCGCGCCCCGAAGGCTCCGGTCCGGTTGCATCGGGTCTGACTGCCTTTCCGTGGCGGGGTTGCTCTTCGGCCCGTGGCGGGTGTAGAGGGGCGCATCACCGAAACGGGACCGAGGTAGGGCCATGGCAGGCCATTCTAAATGGGCGAACATCCAGCATCGTAAGGGCAAGCAGGACAAGCTGCGCTCGAAGATGTTTTCCAAGCTGTCGAAGGAAATCACCGTCGCGGCCAAGATGGGGATGCCGGACGTTGACATGAACCCGCGTCTGCGGCTGGCGGTGAAGGCCGCGAAGGCCCTGTCGATGCCGAAGGACGTGATCGACCGGGCGATCAAGAAGTCGCAGATGGGCGACGGGGCGGATTACACCGAGATCCGCTATGAAGGCTATGGCGTCAACGGTATCGCGATCATCGTCGAGGCCCTGACCGACAACCTGAACCGCACCGCCTCGAACGTGCGGTCCTACTTCTCGAAGTGTGGCGGGAACCTGGGCACCACGGGGTCGGTCGCGCACAGTTTTGACCGGGTGGGAGAGATTTCCTATCCGGCCTCTGCCGGGTCGGCCGACGATGTGATGATGGCGGCGCTGGACGCAGGCGCCGACGACGTGGAATCGGACGAGGACGGCCACTGGATCTATTGCCAGGTGGAGAACCTGTCGGAAGTCTCGGACGCGCTGGAAAAGGCGCTGGGGGAATCGACGGAATCGAAGCTGGTCTGGAAGCCGCAGAGCCGGACCGAGGTCGATCTCGACACCGCGCAAAAGCTGATGCGGCTGGTCGATCTTCTGGAAGAGGATGACGACGTGCAGACCGTGACGCACAATTTCGACGTCCCCGAGGATGTGGCCGCGCAGTTGTGACGGGGCGGTGGGCGGATCGCCCACCCTACAGCGGACTTCGGGCCGGGGCTGGCGACAGCTCTGGCCCTTTTCATTTCAGGTCGCCAGACGGTCCCGCGCGGCCTTGCGGATCGCCTCGGTCACCGGGGCAAGGGCGGGTGCAGCCAGCCGGGTGAACTGCCAGTACAGCGCCACGTCAAGCGGCGTGTCGGGGATCAGCTCGACCAGGGTTCCGTCGGCCAGTTCCTGTACGACAAGCGGGTCGGGGTTCATGCTCCAGCCAAGGCCCAACACGCAGCCGTCGACAAAGGCGTGCGATGAAGCCATGCGATGCGTCGGCAAGATCGGGCGGGTCATGCCCGGGACTTTCGCTGCGGCCCAGCGGGTCTGCAGTTTGTCATTGTCCGAGAATGTCAGCGCGGGGGCTGCGGCCATCTCCTTGGCGGTCACGCCCTTGGGGAACCAGCGCCGGATATAGTCGGGCGAGGCGGTGGCGCGATAACGCAGTGCGCCGAGCGGGATCGTGTCGCAGCCCTGGAGCGGGCCAGGATGCGAGGTGATGGCCGCCACGACCTCACCGCGGCGAAGCCAGTCCTGGCTGACGTCCTGATCGTCGATGACAAGGTCGAAGAGAAAACCGTCGGTCGCAGCCAGCGCCGGGAGCACCCAGGTGGCAAGGCTGTCGGCATTGACCGCGATCCGCAGGGTGGCACGGCCAGAGGTGAGAGACGGCAGATCCAGGGCAAGCGTGCGTTCCAGAAGCGCGATCTCGTCATGATGGCGGATCAGCCGCAAGCCGGTGCTGGTCGCGGTGCACGGCTGCCCGCGCCGGACAAGGAGCGTGCCCGCCGCCTCTTCCAGCGCCTTGATCCGTTGGGAAATCGCCGAGGGGGTGACGTGCAGCTCGGACGCCGCAAGTTCGAAGGAACCTCGGCGGTGGACAGATGCGAGTGCGGCGAGCTGGGCGGGGTCAAGCATTAGCGACGTTAAATCCATAGCAGAAAGATTAACTCGACTGTTGCAGAGGCGGAGGGTAGCCGTCAAGGAGGCTGAGGAGACGGCGATGCTTGAGGCGGCGGTGAATGGGTACCTGGTGGCGCTGAGCCTGATCTTGGCGATCGGGGCGCAGAATGCCTTTGTCCTGCGGCAGGGCTTGCGGCGCGAGCATGTCGGGGCGGTGGTGGCGGTCTGCGCGCTGTCGGATGCGTTGTTGATCAGCGCGGGGGTAGCGGGGTTCGGGTCCTTGTCGGCGGCGGTGCCCTGGTTCGGCGAGGCGATGCGGTGGCTGGGGGTCGCCTTTCTGGTCGTCTACGGGGCGCTGCGGTTCCGGGCGGCGGCGCGGGGAGGAGAGGCGCTGCAGCCGTCGGAGGCAGGGGCGGCCTCGCTGAAGTCGGTGCTGGTGACCTGCCTGTTGCTGACCTGGGCGAACCCGCATGTCTATCTGGATACGGTGGTGCTGATCGGGTCGATCTCGGCCCAGTATGCGCCGCATCAGCTGGCCTTCGGGGTGGCGGCGGTTTGTGGATCGCTCAGCTTTTTCACGGCGCTGGGGTTCGGAGCGCGGCTGCTGGCGCCTGTCTTTGCGAAGGCCTCGGCCTGGGTCTGGCTGGAGGTGGGCGTCGGGCTGACGATGTGGGCCATCGCGGCGGGGTTGGCCCTGGGAGGGTAAGGGTGTCCACGGTGGACATTTCTGGAAAATAAAGCCAGATCAGTAGCCTGGCATTTTCCGTTAAGGATTTGGCAATATCTGAGGAGTCGGTCTGAAGCCCGACCTACGGTTCCTCGTCAGGCATGTCTGCCGGGCGGACACCCAGGGTTCACAGGCCACCGCTGATTTCCAGTGCTATCGCGCGTTCGACGCGTTCCGGATGGATATGGGGGGCATAGCCCTGCCTGCTTGGCGTTTTGACATCGGCAAGAACTTTCCGGAGGTCGGCCTCACGCCCTTCGAACTTCAAGGCAATAAGGCGGTAAATCGTGAAGAGCGGGGCGGCTTCATTCGGGTATGACACGTTGCTGCGCAGACAGTGCAGAAGATCAAGCCGCTTTCCCCAGGTGATGACCTTTGCCGAAGCGTCGAATGACGTCGTCTGGTCTATCGTTGGCACCAAAAGACGCATGAGTTGTTGCGGAACGAAGAAGGCGAAGCCACCCTCCCTGGCGGGTCGTCGGACAGTTTCCAAATTTGCGGGCGCAGAAGCAGGATACGATCTTCGAACTCGAACGACAGATCGCCGCCGCCGAGCTTGGGGCTAAGACGCCACCCAAGCTCTTTCAGGTGATTTCGGAACTGGGCTCGGGTGATGCGGTCGTCCTCCTAGAGAGAGTTGAACGCGCTGCATCGGGGTCGCGCAAGTCTATGGTGCGACCAGGATCGACAAACCTGCTTTACACAGGTTGCCTTCGCCAGGCCGTTCGGCTTCTGTCCCGCCATGCGAGCCGTGAGTGATCTGGGGCGGCCCCTTGAGGGGGCTTTGTGGATGGCGGGGGCCGGGCTTTCCTTTGTGGGGGTGAACGGGATTGTCCGTTACCTTGGGACGGAATTGCCCGCGGCGCAGTCGGCGTTCATCCGGTTCGGATTTGGATTGCTGTTTCTGCTGCCCGCCCTGTGGGCGATGCGGGGGATGCGGTTTCCGCCCGGGGTGGGGCGGATGTTCCTGGGGCGCGGGGCGCTGCATGTCGTCGCGGTGATCCTGTGGTTCTACGCCATGGCGCGGGTACCGGTGGCGGAAATGGCGGCGATTGCCTTTCTCGGGCCGGTGATGGTGCTGGTGATCGGAGGGCTCCTTCTGGGCGAGGGGTTGGGTGCGCGGCGGGTGGCGGCAGTGCTGGTGGCCGTCGTGGGCGGGCTGATCGTGCTGCGGCCTGGGCTGCGGGAGTTGTCGCTGGGGCATCTGTCGCAGCTGGGCGCCACGGTGTTCTTTTCGATGAGCTACATCATCGCGAAACGGCTGAGCCGGGAGGCGCCGGCGTCGAGCATCGTCGCGGTCCTGTCGATGACGGTGACGCTGGCGCTGCTACCCTTGGCGCTGTGGCAGTGGCAGCCGGTGCGCTGGGAGCAGTGCGCCTGGCTCGCGGGGGTGGCGGCGCTGGCGACGCTGGGGCATTACGCGATGGCGAAGGCGTTCCGGGCGGCCCCGCTGGCGGTGACGCAGCCGGTGACGTTTCTGCAGCTGGTCTGGGCGGCGCTTCTGGGGGCGCTTGCGTTCGGCGAGCCGGTGGAGGTCTGGGTGCTGGCTGGCGGCGCGCTGATCATCCTGGCGATCAGCGCCAACACCTGGGCCGAGGCCCGGCGCGAGCGCATGGGACCGGCGGTGGTCGAGGAGCCCTGAGCGCGGCACGGGCGGATCGCCCGCCCTAGGGGTTGCGCAAGCGACGGGAGGGCGGCGGGGGTGGCGACGGCGGCTGCCTCCGGCGGGAGTATTTGGGCAAAGGGCAAGTCATAGGCGCGGGGGAAACGATGCGCGGGTGTTGCGCGGGCGGCGGGTCTGGCGCGCGGTCTGATCAGGCGGTGTGAAGGAAGCTTTCCTAGGGTCGCGAACCAAGGCGATCCCCGGAGGTTTCTGATGCCCGACGATACGACAATCCTGTCGCTGCCCCTGATCCTTCCGGCGCAGGCGCAGAAACATGTCACCCACAACGAGGCGCTGGTGAAGCTGGACCTGGTGGTGCAGCTGGCGGTGATCAACCGGACGCTGACCACGGCCCCCGCTTTGCCGTCGATCGGCGACCGGCATATCGTGGCTGTGGGGGCGACGGGCCCCTGGGTCGGTCAGGCGGGGCGGATCGCGCTGTTCACCGAAGCGGGGTGGCAGTTCACCCAACCGCTGCCGGGCTGGCAGGCCTATGTGATGGCGGAAAGCCAGATGGCCTTTTACAACGGGCTGGCCTGGATCGCGCTGTCGGACGGGCCGTTCACGGTGGGGCAGTTGGGCGTCTCGGCCACGCCGGATGCGACGAACCGCTTGACGGTGTCGTCGCCTGCGACCCTTTTGAACCACGCGGGTTCGGGGCATCAGCTGAAGCTGAACAAGGCGGTGGCCGGGGACACGGCGAGCCTTCTGTTCCAGACCGGGTTCAGCGGTCGGGCCGAGATGGGCACGGCGGGGTCGGATGACTTCTCGGTCAAGGTCAGCGCCGATGGCACGACCTTCTTCACAGCGCTGGAGGCGGATGCCTCGACCGGTGAAGTGCTGCTGCCCTGGCCCGTGCATCTGGGCGGGCAGGAGGCGGATCCGGGCAGCCCCGTGGACGGGACCTTGTGGCTGAACACCACCACCGGCGAAGTGAAGGTGCGCAGCGCGGGGGTGACGCAGGTTGTTGGCGGCGGCGGCGGCGGGGTTACCGATGGCGACAAGGGTGACATCACCGTGTCGGGTGGCGGGGCGGCCTGGACCATCGACACCGGCGCGGTGAGCCTGGCCAAGCTGGCGGATATCGCGACCGACAGTCTCCTGGGCCGGGATACGGCCGGGACGGGTGTGCCGGAAGCGCTGACGGCGGCGCAGGCGCGGGGCATCCTGAACGTGGCGGATGGGGCGACGGCGAACGCTTCGGACGCGAGCTTGCGCGACCGGGCGACCCACACCGGGACGCAAGGGGCGGCGACGATCACCGGGCTTGCGGCGGTGGCGACCAGTGGGTCGGCGAGCGACCTGTCGGCGGGCACCCTGCCGGCGGCGCGGTTCGACGACACGGCGCATGGCAACCGGGCCGGAGGCGCGCTGCATGCGGCGGCGACCGGGTCGGTCGCGGGGTTCATGGCGGCGGCGGACAAGACCAAGCTGGACGCGATCACCGGGACCAATACCGGGGACCAGACGATCACGCTGACCGGCGATGTGACTGGGTCCGGCACCGGGTCCTTTGCCGCGACGATCGGCACCAATGCGGTCGGCTTCACCAAGCTTGCCGACATTGCGACCGACAGCCTGATCGGGCGCGACACGGCGGGCACGGGCGATCCGGAGGCGATCACCGTCACCGGCGGGATCGAGTTCAGCGGGGCGGGGTCGCTGCGGACCACAGCCTTCACCGGCGATGTCACCAAGACGGCGGGGGGCACGGCGCTGACCGTCGCGGCCAACGCGGTGGACAACACCAAGGCTGCCGACATGGCGGCGAACACGATCAAGGCGAACGCGACGGCGGCGACCGCCGACCCGGCGGACCTTGCGGTGGGGACGAACGCAGTCGTCGGGCGCGTGGCGGGCAACATCGTGGCCGCACAGCTGGTTGATGCTCAGGTGGCGGCGGCGACGCTGACCAACGCCAAACTGGCCAACGTTGCGACGGCGACGATCAAGGGTCGGTCGACAGCGGGAACCGGGTCACCGGAAGATCTGACGGGGACGCAGGCGACGGCGCTTCTGGACACGTTCTCCAGCGGGGCGAAGGGCCTGGCTCCGGCTTCGGGAGGGGGCACGGCGAACTTTTTGCGGGCGGACGGCACCTGGGCTGCGCCTTCGGGCGGCGGCGGTGTCAGCGACGGCGACAAGGGCGACATCACCGTCAGCGGATCGGGGGCCACCTGGACCGTCGACGCCGATGCGGTGACGAATGCCAAGCTGGCCAACATGGCGGCGAACTCGATCAAGGGGAACAATACCGGCGGTGCGGCCGACCCTGCCGATCTGACGGCGACGCAGGTCACGGCGATGCTGGATGCGTTCACCAGCGGGGCGAAGGGCCTGACGCCCGCGTCGGGCGGGGGCACGTCGAACTTCCTGCGGGCGGACGGGACCTGGGCGGCGCCTGCGGGCGGCGGCGGTGGGTCGCCGGGCGGGGCATCGGGAGAGATCCAGTTCAACAACGCGGGCGCCTTCGGGGGTGCTGCGGATGTCGAGATCGAGGGCGGTCAGCTGCGTCTGCCGCTGATCACGACACCAGCGGCCCCGGCGGCGGACGGGCTGAAGCTGTTCGGGCGCAAGGTGGGCGGGCGGATGATGCCGGCCTTCATGGGGCCGAGCGGGCTGGACAGCTCGGTGCAGCCGACCTTTGCCCGCAACAAGATGGGTCTGTTCATGCCGGCGGGTAACGGTGGGGCGGACAGCCAGATGGGGCTCGTTGTCACCGCAGCGGGCACCGCGACGACGGAAAACGTCGCCACAACCAACCTGCACACCTACATGCGGCGGCGATCCTGGCGGGTGACCACGGCCTCGACCACGGCGGTCGCGGGCCTGCGCGGCGGCGCATTGCAGTGGACTCTGGGCGGCAACGCGGCGGGTCTGGGCGGCTTTCATCTGGTCTGGCGCTGGGGGCCGGCAACGGGCGTTGCCACAGCGACGCACCGGTCTTTCGTGGGGATGCGCAACACGACGGCCGCACCGACGGATGTGAACCCGTCCACCCAGACCAACATCTGCGGCATGGGCTACGACGCAGCCGATACCAACATCCAGTTCATGCACAACGACGGTTCGGGCACCGCCACCAAGATCGACCTTGGGGCAAGCTTCCCGAAGCCGAACACGGATCTTGCCTCGGTCTACGAGATCGCGATGTTCGCGCCCCCCGGGACGACGCAAAGCCTGTCCTATGAAGTGACGAACCTGGCCACGGGCGCGGTGGCGACGGGAACCATCACCACCGACATCCCGACCACGACGACGCTTCTGAACCCCTACGGCTACATGAGCGTGGGCGGCACCTCGTCGGTGATCGGGTTTGCGACCATGGGCCTCTATATCGAAAGCGATTACTGACATGACCCTGCACGTACTGTTCACCGAAGATGGCATTCCGGGCTGGATCGGCAGCGAGCCGCGCGAGGGCAGCGAGCCAGTCGACGGGATGACTGTCGAGTTCCTGGCCGCGAACCGCCGCACCGCGAAGGGAAAATGGGTGGCGCGCAGCCCGGTCGCGGCGCCGAAGCCCAGCGAGGAAGAGATCGCGGCCCAGCGCGAGGCGGACTACCAGTTGGCGCTTGCCGCGCGGGACGAGGCGCTGCGTCTGGCGCTTGCGGCGGAAGCGGACCCGCAGTTCTTCCGCTGGCAGCGCGGCGAGGTCGGCAAGGAAGATTGGCTGGTCGCCGTGGCCGAGGTCAAGGCGCGGTTTCCGAAGCCCGAGCCGGTCTGAACCTGCAAAGGGGCCTGTCCGTCTGGACGGGCCCCGGGCCATTTGCCCCGCCTGGTCGGCGTTGCGCCGTTTGACAGCCTTGGCCGCGCCCTGCATAGACAGGCGCGTGGGTTCAGCGGAGCGGTTCAATGCGCATTGCAATGATCGGGACGGGATATGTCGGGCTGGTCTCGGGGGCCTGCTTTTCCGATTTCGGCCATGACGTGATCTGCGTGGACAAGGACGCAGGCAAGATTGACCGGCTGAACCGCGGCGAAGTGCCGATCTTCGAACCGGGACTTGAGGCGCTGATCGCCAAGAACACGGGTGCGGGGCGGCTGTCGTTCACGACGGACCTTGCGACGGCGGTGGACGGGGCCGAGGCAGTGTTCATCGCGGTAGGCACCCCCACGCGGCGCGGCGACGGGCATGCCGACCTGACCTATGTGATGGCGGCGGCGGCCGAGATCGGCCAGGCTCTGACCGGCTATGCGGTGGTGGTGACCAAGTCGACGGTGCCGGTCGGCACCAACCGCAAGGTGGCCGAGGTAATCCGCGAGGCGAACCCCAAGGCCTCATTCGATGTCGCGTCGAACCCGGAGTTCCTGCGCGAGGGGGCGGCGATCGACGATTTCATGCGTCCCGACCGCGTGGTCGTCGGGGCCGAGACTCCCAAGGCACGCAAGGTCATGGCGGAGCTGTACCGGCCCCTGAGCTTGCGCGAGTTCCCGATGGTCTATACCGGGCTTGAGAGCGCCGAGATGATCAAATACGCGGCGAATGCCTTCCTTGCGACCAAGATCACCTTCATCAACGAGATTGCCGCGCTGTGCGAGAAGGTCGGTGCCGACGTGAAGACCGTCGCCAAGGGCATCGGCATGGATGGGCGCATCGGCGACAAGTTCCTGCACGCGGGGCCAGGCTACGGCGGCAGCTGTTTCCCCAAGGATACCAAGGCCCTGGCCCGGATCGGGCAGGACCACGCCGTGCCGATGCAGATTGTCGAGGCGGTGATCAAGGTCAACGAGGAAGTGAAGCGCCGGATGGTCGACAAGATCGTCGATCTCTGCGGCGGGTCAGTCCGCGACAAGACGATTGCCGTCCTTGGCGTGACCTTCAAGCCCAACACCGACGACATGCGCGAGGCGCCGTCCCTGACGATCGTGCCCGCCTTAGTCGGGGCGGGCGCCAAGGTGCGGGTCAGCGATCCGCAGGGCAAGCATGAGGGCGAAGCGCTGCTGGCCGGAGTGAAATGGGTCGACAACCCCTATCAGGCCGCGAACGATGCCGATCTGGTGGTGCTTCTGACCGAATGGAACGAGTTCCGCGGGCTTGATCTTGCCAAGCTTGCCCGCAAGATGGCGACGCCGCAGATGGCCGACCTGCGCAACATCTATGACCCCGCCGAAGTCCGCGAGGCAGGCTTCACCGCCTATGTGGGCGTCGGCCGCTAGCGCCCTGACTGCGCGGGCAACCGCGGGAGTTTTCTGAAAATCCCGACCAATCGCCCCGATTGCGCCCTGATCGGATCACCGGGCGTTAGGACATCGGAGCGCATCCTCGACCTTGGGTAATTGGGTGTGTGTGGGGCCGAAAGTGATCAGCTTTCTGCTGGTGGAAACGTTTACGGCTGCGCCGTTGAACGTCATCTCGGGTATTTGCGACCTTGAGATCGTCGTTCAGGGCGGCAAGACCGTGCTGTACACTGCCACCCGGGCGGGCGGTGGCGTGCTGGCGCTGGAAATCGGCAGCACGATGACGCTGCTGGATCAGGAAAACATCGCACCCGGTACGTCGCTGCCGGCCGAGGCGACGATCGAGACCGTCACGATCAACGGCACGACGCATCTGATCATCACCGGGGCAAACCAGGCCGGGGTCAATGCCTTTGCCATCACCGGAACCGGCGCGCTGAACGCCCCGATCCAGCTGCCGAACAGCCTGTCCGGCGCGATCTCGGCGCAAGCGGTGATGCAGGTCGGGAGTGCGACCTACTTCTACGCCGCAAGGATGGGCGAAAGCACGATCTACACCTATTCGGTCGCGGCCAACGGCACAATGACCCTGGTGGGCAGCGCTGGATCGTCTGGAGGGTGGGCTTGGCAATGACTTCTACCTGATCGACAGCGTCCTGGACGTGATCGTCGAAAGCGCCGCCTCCGGAACAGATACGCTGCAGACCGTGCTGACGACGTTCACCATGCCCGCGAACTTTGAAATCCTGGTGATGACGTCAGGCCTGAACTCGACCGGCACCGGCAACGCCACCGACAACACGCTGGCGGCGGGGGCGGGCAACGACACTCTGTTGGGCCTTGGCGGGGTGGACTGGCTGTACGGCGATGCGGGCAACGACAGCATCGACGGCGGCACCGAGACGGATGCGCTTTGGGGGGGCACCGGCGACGACACGCTTCTGGGCGGTGAGGGTGGCGACGGTCTTTTCGGCGAAACCGGCAATGACCGGCTGATCGGCGGCAACGGGGTCGACTGGCTGTTTGGCGGCGATGGCGACGACCGGCTGGAGGGCGGGAACGACACCGATGCCCTGTTTGGCGCCTTTGGCAATGACTTGCTGTACGGCGACAACAGCGGGGACAATCTGGACGGCAGCTATGGCAACGACGTCCTTTACGGCGGGCAGGGGGTGGACTGGCTGTATGGCTCGTTCGGGGAAGATTCGCTCTATGGCGGCACCGAGACGGACGCGCTCTTCGGGCAAGAGGGCTTTGACCTTCTGGACGGCGGCGATGGCGGCGACAACCTGGACGGCGGGTCGGGCAGCGACAGTCTTTTCGGGGGCACCGGCCATGACTGGCTTTATGGCCAGGAGGGGGCCGACCTCATGTATGGCGGAAGTGAGGATGATGTCCTCTGGGGCGGGGCCGACACCGACAGGATTTATGGCGAGGCGGGAAGTGACCACCTGGACGGTGGCGACGGCAACGACACGCTGACCGGCGGGGCGGGGCGTGATGTCTACCATGGCGGGGCCGGGGTCGATCATTTCGAGATCATCACCGCCGATGCCGAGGATCTGTTTCTCGACTTCACCTCGGGCACCGACAAGGTCGTGCTGGACCGCGCGGCACTGGGGATCGCCGTCGGCGCCACGCTGGCGGGCATGTGGCAGTCCGGGGCGGCCCTGCCCGGCAGTTTCGGGGGCAGCACGCCGGTCCTGTTTTACGACACCAACTTCCGGGCGCTGTTTCTGGACCTGGACGGTGGGGCCTCTTCAAATGCGGTCGCGATTTTCAGTCTGGATGTGGGCGGGACTTTGGCCCTGGGCGATCTTCTGCTGGTCTAGCGACGCTGGCCCGCCTGACGGGAATGCGCTGGACATCGCGGGGGCTTTCAACGCAAACCTCCGCCCAAGAACATGATGCGCAGGACGTGGGACAAGACGCGATGACAGAACGGATCCTGGTGACGGGTGGCGCGGGCTACATCGGGGCGCATGCCTGCAAGGCATTGGCGCGCGCAGGGTATGAGCCCGTCGTTTTCGACAACCTGTCGACCGGCTGGTCGGGGGCGGTGAAATGGGGCCCGCTGGTCAAGGGCGACCTGATGGACCGCGCAACGATCGACGCGGCGCTGGCCGAATACCGCCCTGTCGCGGTGATGCATTTCGCGGCACTGTCGCTGGTGGGCGAGTCGATGAAGGACCCCGGGAAATACTGGCGGGTGAACGTCACCGGGGCGCTGAACCTGTTGGAGGCTTGCGCTGAGGCGGGGGTGAAGAACTTCGTCTTCTCGTCCACCTGCGCGACCTACGGCGATCAGGACGGCGTCCTCTTGACCGAGGAGACGCCGCAGCGGCCGATCAACGCCTATGGCGGCTCGAAACTGGCAATTGAACAAATGCTGCGCGATTTCGGTGTTTCCGCCGGGATTTCGCATGTGATCTTTAGATATTTCAACGTCGCCGGTGCTGACCCCGAGGGTGAGATCGGCGAACAGCACACGCCGGAAACCCATCTGATCCCGCTGATGCTGGACGCGGTCGCGGGCAAGCGCCCGGCGCTTACGGTCTTCGGCACGGATTATCCGACCCCGGACGGCACCTGCGTGCGCGACTATGTCCATGTCTCGGACCTGGCCGATGCGCATGTGCTGGGGGTGCAGCGGTTGCTGTCGGGCCAAGGCGACGGGGTGTTCTGTCTGGGCACCGGGCGCGGCTTTTCGGTGCGCGAGGTGATCGAGGCCAGCCGCATGGTCACCAACCGCGAGGTGCCGGTGATCATCGGCGGACGGCGGGCCGGGGATGCGGCGGCGCTGGTCTCGTCCTCGACCCATGCAATCAATGAACTTGGGTGGGAGCCCGAGCGGTCCACCCTGCGGCAGATGATCGGCGATGCCTGGGCCTGGGCACAAAAGCCGGGGTTTGCCGAGTAGGTCAACGATTTCTTCAAAGAAATCGTATCGGAGCCTTTGAAGGCTCCGGTGCGGACTTTTGGAAAAGTCCGGGCGCCAGGCACGTCATAGATCCCAGTCGAGCGACGCCTTCTTCGGCGGACTTACGGCAGGGGCCGCGCCCCCCCAGCCAGGCCCCCCGCAGCGGGACCTTGCGCTCGGCCCCCCAGTCTCCGGTGATGGTCAGCGTGTCGTCCTCCAGCATCACGCCCGCCACCGACTGCCCTTCCGGCCAGGCGATCGCCCCGATGACATGGCGCACCTCGACCGTGCCCAGCGGGTCCAGCCGGAGAAGCGGCTGCTGCCCGGCGGCAGACAAAGGATCGGGCTCTTCGCGCGACGACAGACCCAGCATCGGCAGCGCGGCACCCTCCTCGACCCCGAGGCAGCCCTTGTGGCGCCCGTTCCACGGCGCATAGTCGCGCCCGCCGTTCGAATGCCACAGCATCGTCATCGGCAGCACCAGCGGGTTGCGCAGCGAGAGGTACACGTCGCCCTCGGTCGGCCGGACCACGGCGGTCCAGCCCAGCCGCGAGGCCGGGTCCTCGATACCCGCGACGAAATCCTCGTGTGCTTCACCCCAAGGATAGCGGTGCAGGTTCGCAGTGCCGCCATCTGCACGCGGAAACTCGGCCGCGTCCTCGGACCGGCGGGGATAGGCAAGGGCCGACCTGCCGCGCGTCGTCTCCAAAGGCTCGGCCAGCGTCTCCCACCAGCGCTTGCGCGAGAAGGACAGCTTGGCACCGTTCGGGACCGAGACCATGGCGTGGTTCGCGACGGGCAGCGTCCCACTGCCGCCGATGAAGATGTGGCGCTGGTAGACGAAGGGGTGGCCGTCGCTGACCGACAACTCCTTGACCACGGTCGCGCCCTGCACCGCGCCAGAGAGGATCGCGCGCAAGGTGCCGGGAGACGAGGGGACCACCTGCCAGTCGCCATTGGCCGTCAACCCGTGCAGGCCCTGGTCCGAATCCCCCATCGGCGCGCAAAGGAAGTCGCCCGCCAGCCAGGCCTGAAGCGCCGGGGCGTCGGCGGGGACCTCGCTACGGCTCCAGGGTGCGCGGTGCAAAGGTGAGATATCCTGCCCGGCATCGCTGACAGTCAGTCCATCAAGCACCCCGCCCTGAGGCTGGAAGTCGAAGTGAATGCCCTGGGCTGTGATGCGGTGGGTCATGCCGATCGGTCCTTCCTTTGTCGGGCAAGCTTGGCCGCTTGTGTCAGCGGGCGCAAGCCAGCGCTGCCCGCTTCAGGCCTGCGCCAGGTGGGTGTCCTTGTGATTGTGCGGCGCCCCGCCGAGATCATCGAGGATCGGGCAATCGGGCCGGTTGTCCCCGGCGCAGCAATGCACCAGATGCGCAAGGGCGGCCTTCATCACCTCCATCTCACGGATGCGATGCTCAAGCGCGCTGATCTGATCCTCTGCCAGCCGTTTGACATCGGAGCTGGCGCGGTCGCGGTCGCGCCAGAGGGCCAGGAGGTCGGTCACCTTTTCCATCGGAAACCCCAGATCGCGGGCGCGGCGGACAAAGCGCAGGACCTGCACGTCCTTCGGACCATAGGTCCGGTAACCCGATCCGGTGCGCCCGGCGGCGGGGATCAGGCCGGTTTCTTCGTAATAGCGGATCATCTTGGCCGACACGCCGCTGGTCCGGGCGGCTTCACCGATGGTCATCATGGGCGGGCTCCATAGCGTTTCAGCCGCAAGGCGTTGGTCAGGACAAAGACCGAAGACAGCGCCATCGCCCCGGCGGCAAGGACAGGGGACAGAAGGATGCCGAAGCTGGGGTAGAGCACCCCGGCCGCGACGGGGATAAGGGCCGCGTTGTAGGCGAAGGCCCAGAACAGGTTCTCCTTGATGTTGCGCATCGTCGCGCGGGACAACCCGATGGCATCGGCCAGCGCAGGCAGGCGGCCCGAGACGAGCACCACATCCGCCGCCTCGATGGCGATGTCAGTGCCGGTGCCCATGGCGATGCCGACATCCGCCTCGGCCAGCGCGGGGGCATCGTTGATCCCGTCGCCGGCAAAGGCCAGTGCGCCGTGCGTCTTCAGGCCCCGGATCGCATCCACCTTGCCCTCGGGCGTCACATCGGCGACGACCTCGTCGATCCCGAGATCCCGCGCGATGGCGCGTGCCGTCCGGGCGTTGTCGCCCGAAATCATCGCCAGCCGCAGCCCCAGCGCCTTCATCGCGGCGATGGCCGCGGGCGTCGTCGGCTTGACCGTATCGGCGACGGCCAGAAGCGCCACTGCCCTGCCATCCCGCGCCGCAAAGATCGGGCTTTCACCCCGGTCCGCCAGACGTTCAGCCTCGGCTGCGAAAGCCGCGATGTCCACGCCACGCTGACCCATCTCGCGCGCCGAGCCCAAGGCGATCTCCGCGCCCCCGACCCGGGCAGAGACCCCGTGCCCGGGTTTGGCCTGAAAGCCGTCGACCGCAGGCAGGGCGAAACCCTGGGCCGCTGCCACGATGGCGCGGGCGACCGGGTGTTCCGACTGTGCCTCGACGGCAGCCAGGATGGGGAGAAGTGCCTCGCGCGTCTCGCCTTCGGAGGGCTGGAAGCTGGTCAGCACCGGCTTGCCCTCGGTCAGGGTGCCGGTCTTGTCGAAGGCCACGACCTTTACACCCTGCAGGGCCTGCAGCGCCTCACCCTTGCGGAACAGAACCCCAAGTTCCGCCCCGCGCCCGGTGCCGACCAGGATCGACACCGGCGTCGCAAGGCCCATCGCGCACGGGCAGGCGATGATCAGGACGGCAACCCCGTTGACCAGCGCCATGGGCAGCGCGGGTTCGGGGCCAAGGATCAGCCAGACCGCGAAGGTCAGCACCGCCAGGCCCATCACCACCGGCACGAACCACAGCGTCACCCGGTCGACCAGCGCCTGGATCGGCAGCTTGCCACCCTGCGCCGCCTCGACCATGCGGATGATGCGCGACAGCATCGTGTCCGCGCCGACGGCGACGGCCTCGATCACCAGCGCGCCGGTCTGGTTCACCGTCCCGCCGATCACCGAGGCGCCCGTCAGCTTTTCGACCGGCAGGGGTTCGCCCGTGACCATGCTTTCGTCAACCCAGCTGCCGCCGGACACCACCTGCCCGTCGACCGGCACCCGTTCGCCCGGTCGCAGCTCCAGCCGGTCGCCAAGACGCACTTCGGCAAGGGGCACATCGACCACATGGCCGTCCCGCTGCAGATGCGCCACGGCAGGCTGCAGGGCGACCAGCCGCGCGATGGCTTCGGAGGACCGGCCCTTGGCCTTGGCCTCCAAGAGGCGGCCCAGAAGGATCAGGGTGACGATCATCGCTGCGGCCTCGAAATAGACCGCGACCGAACCCGGCGGCAGAAGCCCCGGCAGGAAGGTGGCCAGCGTCGAATAGGCCCAGGCAGCACCCGAGCCCACCGCCACCAGCGAGGACATGTCCGGCGCACCCTTCAAGAGCGCGGGGATGCCGCGCAGAAAGAAGCGTCGCCCCGGACCGGCCAGCACCAGCGTCGTCAGCAGAAACTGGACCAGCCAGCTTGGCCCTTGCCCGATGGTGGCCATCACCCAGTGGTGAAACGCAGGGATCATGTGCCCGCCCATCTCCAGCACGAAGACCGGCAGGGTAAGCGCGGCGGCAAGGATCAGGTCGCGTCGGAGGTCGTCTGCCTCACGCTCACGCCGCTGGGTGGCCGGTTCTTCCGTTCCTCCGGCAAGGCGGGCGACATAGCCTGCGCCCTTTACGGCCTCGACAAGGCTGGAGACGTTGGCCACCCCTTCGACCTGAGCGCTTTCCGTGGCAAGGTTCACGGTCGCCGAGGTGACGCCCGGCACCGCCTTCAGCGCGCGTTCGACCCGGGCCACGCAGGAGGCACAGGTCATCCCGTCGATGGCGAAGTGCCGGGCCGGGGTCGGCACCGAATAGCCGACCTTGGTCACCGCGCCGATCAGCGCTTCGGGTGCGGCAGAGCCTGTCACCTCGGCCTGCTCGGTCGCAAGGTTGACGGCGACCGAGGTCACCCCGGGGACAGCTTTCAGTGCGCGTTCGACCCGCCCGACACAGGATGCGCAGGTCATACCAGAGATTGGCAGGTCAAGGGTGGTTTCGGCGATGGTTTCGGCGGTGGATGCAGACATCAAACGTCCTCCTCAGGGGTGTGGGACGCTAAGGCATATGGAGCTTCCCATCATGGGAAGGTCAAGGGGGCAGCGCAAAATAGTTAAATCCGGTCGGCGGGCCCGTCCGGATGCCAAAGGACAGTTGTGCATGCGCAACGCTTTTCCCGAAAAGCGCGGTTCTCTGGCACCTGGTCTTGCTCTCTCCTTGGTCGAACTCTAACCGACAACGCGATATCCCCTCAATTTTCGGAAGGATTGGGACATGAAGACGTTTGCTGCTTCGCTGCTGGCTCTGACGCTGGCTCTGACCTCGACCACCGCGTTCGCTGGTGGCCCGGTTATCGTCGAAGAAGAACCGGCTGTCGAAGCCGCCTCGCCCCGTTCGGGCTGGATCGTCCCGGTCGTTGTTGGTCTGGTCCTGATCTGTGCGATTGCCTGCGGCAACGACGACGACACGCCGGCGACCGGTGGCGGCAACTCTTAATCTTCCGGAACGGTCCTGCTGCGCAAGTGACGGCATGGAGAATCCAAGCGCTCGGTGGCTAGGGCTGCCGGGCGTCTTCATTTCGAGATCGCTGGCGGTAGCCGTTCAGAACCGCGAGGGTCGATAGGGCGCGATGTTGATGCCCGAAGCATGCCCGTCGATCAGGCCTGCGACGATCCGCGCGGTCACCGGGGCCAGCGTCACCCCCAGATGCCCGTGACCGAAAGCGTGGATCACCTCGGGCCCGCCCTGCGAAGGCCCGATCACCGGCAGGCTGTCGGGGATCGAGGGGCGAAAGCCCATCCACTCGCGGTCAGGCTGCGGCAGATCGGGAAAGAACGCCCGCGCGCCTTCGACCAGCTTGGCGATGCGGTGGGGTGAGGGCGGCAAGGTCAGCCCGCCCAGTTCCACCGTCCCTGCGACCCGCAACCGGCCCGCCATCGGGCAAAAGTAGAACCCCCGCGCCGTGGGGCAGGAGGGGCGCGAGAGAAGCGGCGTGTCCATGTCCCATTCGACATGGTAGCCGCGCTCGGTGTCCAGGGGGATGCGGTCCCCGGCCTGGGCGGCCAGCGCGCGCGAATGCGCCCCGGCAGCGATCACTACCCGCCTGGCGTGCAAATGCAGGCCCGGTCCCTCCACCACCACGCCATCAGGCCTGCGCTCCAGCCGTTCGGCCCGCGCCGGGATGTGGCGGGCCTTCTGCAGGGCGGCCGCGGCCAGCAGGCCCATCATCCGGCCTGGATCGTCCAGGAAGGTGGCTCCGGTGAACAAGGCCGCCCCGCCAAGGCTGCGCGGCAGGTTCGGTTCCAGCTCGGCCAGGCGATCGGGACCGATCAGGTCGACCTCCACCCCCAGTTTCCGGCGCTGGTCAAGCTCGGTCCAGGCATGGGTGAAGGCTTGCGGTGACTCGTAAAGATACAGGCAGCCGCGCCGCTGGAGGATACCGGCCCCTTGCACCCGCAGCACAAGATCATCCCACAGAGGCGCCGCATCCGCCAACAGCGCCGCCAGCGCCCGGGAGTTGCGTTCCGCCTGGGCGGGCAGCGACTGCCAGAGAAAGCGCAGAAGCCACGGCGTCAGGCTTGGCAGGGCACGATGCCGGATTGCCAGAGGCGAAGTCTTCGAGAACAGAAGCGACGGCAACGACCGCAGCACGTCCGGCGTGCCGACCGGGCTTGTGGCATAGCCGGCGATGGTCCCGGCATTGCCGTAGCTTGCCCCCATGCCGGGCTGGCCGGGGTCGACCAGCACCACCTCGTGGCCCTGGTCGACCAGTTCCAGCGCGATGGTCAGGCCGATGACACCGGCCCCGATCACGGCAATGTCGGTCGTCTCGCGGGTGGTCATTTGCGGGCCTCATTCACCGGATGCTTACCCCCGCGAAGAAACCCTCGGTGCCGATGTCGACCCAGAGGCCGACCTGCCCCGGCCCGGCTGGCAGCAGGCGGTGGTCCAGCGCCAAGACCCGAATGCCGTCAACTTCAACCCGCAGGCCAGACCCAAGCGTCACCCGCAGGTGGTGCCACTGGTCCAGCCCGATGTCCGCCGGGGCCTCGTAGCGCCCCGGAGCCGTTTCGCGCAGCCGGTCGAACTTGGCGTCCGGGTAGGCAAAGTATTGCACCCCCCGCTGGTCGCGCGGCGGCGGCGGGGCGTAAGAAGTGCCGTTGGTGGGCCGCAGGTAGGCCGCTTCGAAACGGTCGGGCCGCACGTTCCACGCCAGCCCGATGAACCCGCGGGCATAGTCGGGGGCGTCGGGCAGGAGGCGTGCGCGGATGTCGGCTTCGATTACCGTGGCATCGACAGTGTCGGGCAGTAGCAGGAACGTCGGCTCATCTCCGAAATCCCGACCCAGCTCTCCCTTGCGCCGCGCAGGCTCCAGCGCCAGCCGCAGGCAGTCGCGCCCGTCCAAAGTGGCGGCCGAGGCTTCCACCCCGCAAGGTTGTCCCCGGGCAAGCAGGTCGCCCGGGGACATATCGTCTGCGCCAGCGTCCATCAGCGCGCCTTAAAGGCAGGCCTCGAACAGCGCGCGGGTGTTCTTCTTCGTCATCTTCACCGGGTTGCCGCCGCAGGACGGGTCCTCCAGCGCCATCTTGGTCAGCATGTCGAGATCGGGGTCCTTGACGCCCAGCTTGGTCAGGGTCTTCGGGATATCCAGCGTCTCGCGCAAATCAAGGATGCGCTGGTAGAACCCCTTGTAGCCGCCCTTGATCCCGCAATAGGCCGCCGCACTGGCCAGCCGGTCCTTCACGGCCTTGCGGTTGAAGTCCAGCACCATCGGCATGACCACGGCATTCGTGGTGCCGTGGTGGGTGTTGTAGACCGCCCCGATCGGGTGGCTCAGCGCATGGATCGCCCCCAGCCCCTTCTGGAACGCCACCGCCCCCATCGCCGCCGCCGACATCATGTGGGCGCGGGCGTCAAGGTCGTTCGGGTCGGCGTAGACCTTCGGCAGGTTCTCGAACACCAGCCGCATGCCTTCCAGCGCGATGCCCTGGGACATCGGGTGGTAGAAGGGGCTGGAGAACGCCTCCAGGCAGTGCGCGAGGGCGTCCATGCCGGTCCCGGCGGTGATGAACTTCGGCATGCCAGTCGTCAGCGCCGGGTCGCAGATCGTGATGGCGGGCATCAGTTTCGGGTGGAAGATGATCTTCTTCTTGTGCGTCTCGGAGTTGGTCAGCACGCCCGCCCGGCCCACTTCCGACCCCGTCCCCGCCGTCGTCGGCACCGCGATGATCGGCGCGATCTTCGAGGCATCGGCGCGGGTGTACCAGTCGTCGATATCCTCCAGCTGCCAGACCTTCAGCTTCTTCGGCTGATGCGCCATGAGCGCGATCATCTTGCCAAGGTCCAGGGCGGAGCCGCCGCCGAAGCAGATCACACCGTCGTGGCCGCCCGCGAGGTAGACCTCGATCCCGGCGGCCATGTTGATCTCGTTCGGGTTTGGGTCCACGTCGGAAAAGACCGCGCGGCCAAGGCCCCCGACCTCCAGCACGTCCAGCGCGCCTTTGGTGATCGGCAGCGACGCGAGGGCTTTGTCGGTCACGAGGAGCGGCTTCGTCAGGCCGATGCTCTTGGCGTGGTCGGCAAGCTCGGCAATCCGGCCGACGCCGAACTTGATGGCGGTCGGGTAGGACCAGTTGCGGTTGGGAACAGAGTGGCTCATTTCGGGGCTTTCTTGAGGTGATAGGATTTCGGCCGGGTCACCGAATGGAACCCGAGATAGCTCAGCGACGTGCCGCGCCCGGTGTCCTTGACGCCCGTCCAGGTCAGGGCAGGGTCAAGGTAGTCGGCCCGGTTCATGAACACCGTCCCGGTCTCCACCTGAACGCCGAGGGCGGCGGCAGTGTCGTAGTCCTCGGTCCAGATCGACGCGGTCAGGCCATAGGGCGAGTCGTTCATCAGCGCGATGGCTTCGGCATCGTTTTTGACGGGCATGATGCCGACGACGGGGCCGAAGCTTTCTTCCTTCATCACCCGCATGGAGTGATCGACGTTGATGAGTATCTGCGGGGCGAGATAGGCGCCCCCGTCATCGGCGAACTTCTTGGGGTCCAGAAGCGGCTTCGCGCCCTTGGCGATGGCCTCGGCGGTCTGGTCGCGGACGGTCTGGGCAAAACGCTTGTGCGCCATCGGGCCAAGGGTGGTGGAGGCGTCGAAGGGGTTCCCCAGATTCAGCTGGCCGACCCAAGCGACGGATTTCTCGACGAAGCTGTCGAAGAGCTTTTCGTGCACGTAAATGCGTTCAATGCCGCAGCAGCACTGCCCCGCGTTGTACATCGCGCCGTCCATCAGGACGTCGACAGCGAGGTCGAGGTTCGCATCCTTGCGCACATAGCCCGGGTCCTTGCCCCCAAGCTCCAGCCCCAGCGGTGTGAAGGTGCCCGCCGCCGCGCGTTCGATGGCCTGCCCGCCGCCGACCGAGCCGGTGAAGTTCACGAAGCCGAAGCTGCGTTTCGCGATCAGGGCTTCTGTGGTGGCGTGGTCAAGGACGACGTTCTGGAACACGTCCTCGGGCACGCCGGCCGCATGGAAGGCTTCGGCCAGTCTCTCACCGACCAGCAGCGTCTGCGAGGCATGCTTCAGCACCACCGTGTTCCCGGCGATCAGCGCGGGGACGAGGGTATTGATCGTGGTGAGGTAGGGGTAGTTCCACGGCGCGATGATGAAGACGACTCCCACCGGCTCCCGCGCGAGGTAGCGGCGGAACTGGGCGCTGTCTTCGATCATCTCGGGCGCGAGGGTCTTGGCGGCGATGCTGGCCATATACTCGGTCCGGGCGTTCACCCCGCCGAACTCACCGCCATAGCGGGTGGGGCGGCCCATCTGCCAGGCGATCTCTTCCACCACGACGTCGGTCATGGTGTTCAGCTTGGCGACGGCAGCTTTGACCAGCGCGATGCGCTCCTCCAGCGACCGGGTGGCCCAGGTCTTCTGCGCGGCCTTGGCGCGGGCAACAACCGCCAGCGCCTCCGTCGGGGAAAGCGGAGTCCGCTCGGCGTAGACCCGGCCGTCAACCGGGGAAATCAGTTGGATGGGTTTCATCTTCGTCCTCGTCTGTCGGGATTGTCCCGACGATTGTCTTTCGGGCCAGGGTCGCCCCGGCCCACATGTCAGGTTGGCGGCCAGACCGCAGTGTCGTGGTCCGGATGCTGAAGGTTGCTTTGGCGGATCAGGTCGAACCGCTCGACAGTGTCGCCGACGCCATTATCGCCCTCGGCCGTCTGGGTCGAGGGCAGATGCGTGATGTCGGCCAGCCAAGGCTCCATCGCTTCGGTGCCGACGTTATGCTCGGGCCGGATCTCGGCATGGCGGTCGAGTGAGCTGATGGTGACATCGACCCTGGGCCGTGACAAAGCCTCATAGGTCAGGGGCGTCCCGCAGTCGCGGCAGAAGCCACGCAGGGCATCTGCTGAGCTTTGGAAATGCGCGACGATGCCGCGCGTGACCCGGAAGAAGTCGCGATGCGAGCCAGCCCAGGCGGCAAAGGGGCCTGCCACCTGCTTCTGGCACATGCGACAATGGCACAGGCAGGCGTTGTCCGGGTGGACGGTGAACTCGTACCGCACCGCCCCGCACTGACACCCGCCTGCCCACCTGTCTTCCGCCATGATCTCCTCCCGCGGGCTCAGGCGCGTTCCAGAAGCCGCTCGCGTTCAAAATCCGTGACGACGCGGTCGGTCTCGGAAATCTCCCACTGCGCGGCATGGTGGTAGTGGTCGATCACGTCGTCGCCGAATGCCTCGCGCAGCATCTTCGAGCCGTTCATCAGCGTGGCCGCCTCGCGCAGGGTATGCGGGATCTCGCGGATGCCCTTGGCGGTATACATGTCGCCGCGCATTTCCGGCTCCAGCGCCATCTTCTTCTCGATCCCGTCCAGCCCCGCGGCCAGCAGCGCTGCACAAGCCAGATAGGGATTCACATCGGACCCCGGAATGCGGCATTCCACGCGCACTGCCTTGGTCCCGGTGCCGCAGACCCGAAAACCGGCGGTGCGGTTGTCGGCACTCCACACGGCCTTGGTCGGCGCGAACATGCCGATGGTGAAGCGCTTGTAGCTGTTGACGTAGGGCGCGAGGAACGCGGTGATGTCGCGGGCGTGGTGCAATTGGCCCGCAAGGTAGTGCTTCATCAGGTCGGACATGCCGTGGCCGTCCGCCTTGTCGGCAAACGACGCCTTCCCGTCCAAGGACCACAGCGACTGGTGGATGTGGCTGGACGACCCCGCCCGGCGGTGGTCGTATTTGGCCATGAAGGTCACCGACTTGCCCTTGGACCAGGCAATTTCCTTGACCGCGTTCTTGACGATCACATGGTTGTCGGCGGTATCGAGGGCGTCCGAATACCGATAGTTGATCTCCTCCTGCCCCGCCTCGGCCTCGCCCTTCGAATTCTCCACCGGGATGCCCGCGCCATAAAGGCCGTTCCTCACGGCGCGCATCACGTCCTCTTCCTTGGTGGTCTGGAAGATGTGGTAATCCTCGTTGTAGCCGCCGACTGTCCGAAGGGCATTCAGCCCCCCGTCGCGCAAGTTTTCGTAGGAGTTCTCGAAGATGTAGAACTCCAGCTCCGTTGCCATCATCGGCTCGAACCCCAGCGCGCGGGCGCGGGCGACCTGGGCCTTCAGGATCGACCGAGGGGCGTGGGGGACATCATGGTGATGGTGGTCCTGCGTGTCGCCAAGAACCAGCACCGTGCCCGGCAGCCAGGGAATGCGGCGCATCGTGGCAAGGTCGGGCTTCAGCACATAGTCGCCGTAGCCCGTCTCCCAGTTCGAGGATTTGTAGCCCTGCACCGTGTTCATTTCCATGTCCACGGCCAGCAGGTAGTTGCAGCAGTGCGTTTCCTCATAGCCGCCGTCGATGAAGAACTGCGCGTGGAAGCGCTTGCCCATCAGGCGGCCCTGCATGTCGATGCCGGCCGCGATCACGGTGTCGATCTCGCCGGATTTCACGGCCTTCTTCAGTTCGTCTAGGGTCAGATTACCGGGCATGTGGTGCCTCTTTCCTGGATTGTCGGTTGGGGTCTGGGGCTGCGGCCCCGTTGTCGAGCGCATTGGGCAGGCCGCAACGCTCCACCGAATTCAGGCTTGCGCGGCCAGCAAGGACCTCGCGCGGTATCTTGCGGCTCGGACCGCATCTGATCACTCTCCCCGGGGACTCGCGGTGCATTGTGGCCCGCGAATTTGATCAATCATTCACAGGTCAGGGGGTTTCCGCAACCCCCTGCGCACGTGGTCCCCGCGCGCCCATCGCCGCATTGAACACGACACCCGCCAAGAGGACCGCGCCGCCGATCAGCGTGTTCTGGCTTGCCGTCTCGCCCAGGGCGAGCCAGACCCAGATCGGGCCCAGAAGGACCTCGACCAGCGACAGAAGCGTCAGCTCTGCCGCAGGCACCACCCGGCTGCCCAAAGTGAACAGCACCATGCCCATGGCGACGACGAAGAAGCCGATGGCCATCGCCACGCCCATGTCATGTGGGGTGGCGGGGATCGGCTCGCCCCGGAAGAACAGGACCCCGGCGGCGCCCAGGGCCGAGAAGATGCTGCCAAGGAAGGCCACCGGCATCATGTCCCCGACCCGGCCCCAGCGCAGCGCGACAGAAAAGACGCCGAAGCCCGCAGCCGAAAGGAGGGCCGCCATGTTTCCGGCGAAGGCCCCGGTCTGCAGCCCGTCGCTGACCATCAGGTACATGCCGCAGACCGCGATGGCGATGGCGATCCATGTGCTGGGGCGCACCGCCTCGCGCAGGAAAAGCCAGCCGAGGACAGCCGCCACGAAGGGCGAGGCGGCGAAGAGAAGGACGGCATTGGCGACGGTGGTGGTCTGGAAGGCGTAAATGGCGCCGGCAAAGGCGAGGACGAGGCCAAGGCCCCCGGCGATCCCGGCCAGACCCACGGCCCGCAGCGCGGCAAGGGGCCGCCCGCGCGAGGTCCACCACATGAAGGCCAGGAGGAGCGGGATCATCCCGATGGACCGCCAGAACAGGATCTGCCAGACCGAGGCGGCCTCGATCTGCCGCAGGCCAAGGCCCATCAGCGACCAGATGGTCCCCGCTGCCAGACACAGCGCCACGCCCGTTCCATATCGCATTGCGATCCCTCTTTTCGGGAAAGCTGGCATGCGCACTTTGGCCCGGCTGTCCTGTTCCCGACGCTTTTCGCGGCCCCAGGAATTTTCGCCGAGAATTCTTGCGCTAGTAGCCCCGTGCCCGGTCGACGAGGTGGAGGAACGGCTCGCCCGCCTCACCCCGGCGGATGTTTTCGGCGACTACCCGCGAGGAGGTGCTGGCGCGGGTGTCGGCGGCGATGTGGGGGGTGACGGTGACCTTGGGGTGCGACCAGAACGGGTGGTCGCCGGGCAGGGGCTCGACCCGGAAGACATCCAGCGTGGCATGGCTGATGTGGCCCGCGTCCAGCGCGGCGAGAAGGGCGTCGTCGTCGATCAGCGGGCCGCGTCCGGGGTTCAGGATCACCGCACCCTTTGGCAGGAGGGCCAGTCGGTCGGCGTTCAGAAGGTTCTCGGTCTCGGGCGTCTTCGGCAGGAGGGTGATCAGGATCTGGGCCGAGGAGAGGGCAATCCGCAAACCATGTTCGCCGTGCATCTGGCCCGGCTTTTCGGTGCGGCTCCAACCGGTGACCGGAAAATTCAGCGCCCTCAGGGCGTCGGCGCAGGCGGACCCAAGGGCGCCCATGCCGAGGATCGTCACCGGGCGTTCACGGGCCAGGGGCGGGCAGGTCGGGTCCCAGACACGGCCGGGGTTCACGATGTGGCGGTCCATGCCAAGGTGGTGGCGCAGGGTGTGGCCGACCACCCACTCCACCATCCCCTCGGTCAGGCCGGGGTCGACCATGCGGGTCAGGGGTTGGGTAAGGGTCGGGTTGCCGACGATCCGCTCGACCCCGGCCCAGAGGTTCAGGACGGCCTTGGTCCGGGTGTAGGGGGCGAAGTCCTGCAGAGGCGAGGCGGGGGCGTAGACGATGTAGTCGACCTGGGTCGGGTCGGCCTCGGTGACCAGCCGGGCGTCCTTGATCCCGGCCTCGGCCAGCGCGGCGGGCAGGGTGTCGCGGTATTCGTCCCAGAGGCTGGGGGCGGCGAAGAGGATGAGGGGCATGGCGGCTTTCCGGCTGTCCACGGTGGACAGATTTCTGGGCTGAGGAATTTCAACAGGTTGGGCGCGGACGTTAGGAGTTTGTCAAGCGTGATCCGACGCGCGCGGGTTGGCATCGGGACCGGAATTTTCCAAAATTCCGGTGCGGAGCCTTCAAAGGCTCCGGTCCGATTTCTTTGAAGAAATCGGCGCTACTGTCCCGCAGTCACCGCCGCATTGACGGCCAGCGCCAGGATGCCGGTGTTGTAGAAGAAGGACGCCACGCCATGCACCAGCACGGCCCGGCGCAGCGGGCGCGTGTTGACGTCGATGTCCGAGACCTGCGCCGTCATGCCGATGGTAAAGCTGGCATAGAGGAAGTCCCAGGCGTCGGGATCGCCCTTGCCGGGGAAGGCGAAGCCCTTGGCCTTTTCCTCGTCCCGGTAGTGCAGGTAGGCGTAGTGGAAGGCGATCAGCGTGTGGACCGTGGCCCAGCCGAGCGGCAGGCTGACCAGGGCCGTCAGCCGCGCCGCAAGGCTGCTTTCATCGGCATTCAGCACCAGAAAGATCGCCGTCACGCTGACCAGCACGGCCATTCCGGCCAGAAGCAGGATCAGCGCCAGGCCTTCGTCCTCATCTTCGGCATGGCGGCGCAGGTCGTCGGGGCCGGTGGAGCCGACGATGCGGGCTGTCAGCAGAAGATATATCAGAAAGAAGCTATCCGCCGCCACCAGCAGGGCGATCACCAGCGTGAAGGAAAACGCCCAGGCGACAAGTCCCGCGCCCAATCCAAGGACGAAGGCGATCAGAAAGCGGCCGTGGCGGCGGTAGAGCCTCACTTAACGTGGCCGATGGACATGCGCGCTTTGCACCAGGCCAAAGCCCACCAGCAGCACCATCATCGCCGACCCGCCATAGGACAGAAGCGGCAAGGGCACGCCCACGACCGGGGCCATGCCCATCACCATCGACAGGTTCACCGCGATGTAGAAGAAGAAGTTCGCCGCCACCCCGATGATGAGGAGCGCCGAGAACCGGTCGCGGTTCCGGAAAGCCGCCACCAGGCAGAAGCCGATGATGAGCGCGTAGAGCGCCAGCAGGGAAAAGGCGCCGATGAACCCGAACTCTTCAGCCAGCGTGGTGAAGATGAAGTCGGTGTGCTTTTCCGGCAGGAAGTTCAGCCGCGACTGCGTGCCTTGCATGAAGCCCTTGCCGCTCCACCCGCCCGACCCCAGCGCGATCTTGGCCTGGATGATGTTGTAGCCCGCCCCCAGGGGATCGGCGGACGGGTCAAGGAAGGTGTCGATCCGGGCATACTGGTAGTCGTGCAGAAGCTGCCAGGATGTGCCGCGCAAAGTGAAGACGCCGACCACCGCCGACACCCCCAGTGCCACGACCGCGCCGAAGTACCACAAGGACACTCCGGCGGCGAACATCACCGTCGCCCCGGCCAGGATCAGCATCAAGGAGGTGCCGAGGTTTGGTTGCAGCAGGACAAGGATGGTGGGCGCCACGATCATCAGGACCGGCAGCAGCACATAGAGCGGCCGCGAAACCAGCTTGGGGTCCAGCCAGTCGTAATAGACCGCCAGCAGCATCACGAGGGTGAACTTCATCATCTCGGACGGCTGCAGACGGATGAAGCCCAGGTCGATCCAGCGCTGCGCGCCCATGCCGACCGCGCCGAAGAATTCCACCACCAGCAGCAAGAGGAAGGCCACGGCATAAGCCACGCCCGACATCGACCGCCAGAACCAGATCGGGGTCAGGGCCACGATGAACATCAGCACCATGCCGACGCCAAACCGCTCCATCTGCGGCCGCGCCCAGGTGTCGAGGTTCCCGCCCGCGATGGAATACAGCATCAGGAACCCGACCGAGGCGACGGCGGTGACCAAGAGCACCAGCGGCCAGTTCAGGTACAGGATCTTGCGGATGCCGGTCGGGGCAAACTTGACGCGATATTCCAGAAAGCTCATCCGCGGCGCCCCTTCAGGTTTCGGTCTTCACGGGCGGCTGGCCGGTGACCGGGTCCCGCAGCGGCAGTTCCTTCAGCATCGTCTCGATCCGGCCGCGCTGACTGGTCGGATAGGCGTCGAGCGACGGCAGGCCGTCCGACATCGCCCGCAGGATGATGTCGCGGGCAATCGGCGCGGCGGCGGTCGAGCCGCCCCCGCCATGTTCCACGACGACCGCGACCGCATAGCGCGGCGCGTCCAGCGGCGCAAAGCCCACGAACAGCGCGTGGTCGCGCCGGTTCCAGGGCAGGTCATCGTTCGAGATCACCCCGGCCTCGCGTTCGGCCTTCGAGATGTTGCGGACCTGGCTGGTCCCGGTCTTGCCCGCCATCACCATCGTCGGCTCGACGATCCGGCTGGATTTCCCGGTGCCGTGCTCGCCGTTCACCACAGCGTTCATGCCTGCCCGCACAGCGGCAAGGTATTCGGGTGAGACCTCCAGCGGCGGGGACTCGGGGATCGGCAGTTCCTGGTCGTTGACCATCCGCACCAGCCGGGGTGCCACGGCGCGCCCGCTGGCGATCCGGGCAGTCATCACGGCAAGCTGCAAGGGCGAGGTCAGCACGTAGCCCTGCCCGATCGAGGCGTTGATCGTGTCGCCGATCCGCCATTCCTGCTTGTGCCGGGACAGCTTCCACGCCTTGTCGGGCATGTTGCCTTCGGTGACGGCGGACATCGAAATATCGAACTTCTGTCCAAGGCCCAGCTTGCGGCCCATCTCGGCCATCTTGTCGATGCCGACCTTCTGCGCGACGTCGTAGTAGAAGACGTCGCAGCTTTTCTCGAGGCTTTCGGTGAGGCCGACCTGGCCATGGCCGCCGCGGGAATGGCAGTGGAACCGCCTGCCACCGAATTCCAGGTAGCCGGGGCAATAGACGGTATGGTTCGCGTCGATCACCCCGGCCTCAAGCGCTGCCAGCGCGGTGACCATCTTGAAGGTCGACCCCGGGGGATAGGCGCCGGACACCGTCTTGTTCGCCAGCGGCCGGTGGTCGTTTTCGGTCAGACGGTTGTATTCGGTGTGGCTGATCCCGCGTACGAAGAGGTTGGGGTCAAAGGACGGCGACGAGGCGATGCAGATGATGTCGCCGTTGGTCACGTCGATCACCACGACGGCTGCACTTTCCTCACCCAGCCGGGCCTGGGCAAAGTTCTGCACGTCGGCGTCGATGGTCAGCCGGATGTCATTTCCGGGGTCACCTTCCTGCCGTTCCAGCTCGCGCATGACCCGCCCAGCCGAGTTGACCTCGATCCGCTTGGTCCCCGCCTCACCGCGCAGGGTGTCTTCCATCCATTTCTCGACGCCGATCTTGCCGATCTGGAATTTCGGGATGCGCAGCAGCGGATCGGGAGAGTCCACCCCCTCCAGGTCCTTGTCGCTGACCGGACCGACATAGCCCACGACATGGGCGAAATCGGTGTCCAGCGGATAGCGCCGGGATTGGCCGACCTCGGGCACCACGCCGGGCAGGGCGGGGGCGTTGATCGCGACCTTGGAGAAATCCTCCCAGGACAGGCGCTCGGCGACGGTGACCGGCACGAAGGCCGACAGCGCGTTCACTTCCTCGATGGCCTGGTCCATCTCTTCGGCGGTCATCGGGATGATGCTGGCCAGACGGCGCATGACCAGCGCGACATCGCCCGCCGCCTCACGGGTGATGACCACGCGGTAGTTCTGTTCGTTCCCGGCGATGACCTTGCCGTTGCGGTCCTGGATCAGCCCGCGTTCGGGCGGGATCAGGCGGATGTTGATCCGGTTTTCCTCGGCCAGAAGCTTGAACTCATCGGCCTGATCGACCTGCAGATAGCGCATCCGACCGCCAAGGACGGCGATCATCGCCCCCATCGCCCCGCCCAGCAGCAGGGTGCGGCGGTTCAGAGTGCGATTGCTTTCCTCGGTGTCGCGGGCCGTCCGTCTCACAACCGCCTCCCGAAATCATCCACTTCGCCCGTCGCGGGCTTCCTAAGGTCAAGGGCCAGGCGCGACAGGCCCACGACCACCGGATAGACCGCGATCGACCACAACACCTGCACGATGGCAAAGCCGAACGGTGCTTGCGGCACGAAGGCGAGGCCCAGGGTCATGCGGTAGACCAGCATCATGCCCAGCAACAGGCCCGAGACCAAGAGCCATTCGACGATGAAGCTCAGCTCACGCGTGAGCGCGATGCGGCCGCGGAGGAATTCGGTGGCAAGGATGACGATGGCGGTCCAGAGGCCGGGGGGCCGGATCAGGATCAGGTCCTCGACCAGAAAGACCACCAGGATCAGCGGCATCGGCAAGAAGTCTGGCCGCCGCACGATCCAGGCAAGGGTCACGCACAACAGGATGTCCGGCCCCGGCAATGCGCCGGGCGCATTGCCAAGCGGCAACAGGCGCAGGAACAGCAGCAACAGCGCGATGGCCACGAACAGCCCGCGGAAGATCCAGTGTTCCTGGCGCCAGAACTCAGCCATCGCCAGCCTCCGTCACCGCACCCTCTGCGGCGCCTGACCCGGCTTCCTCGACATTGCCGCCCTCGGTCGCGGTCGGCGGTGCGGCTGCGGCGGCTTCGGCTGCGCCAGTCGAGGTGTCGGGCAGGGGCAGCGTGGCGGGGGCCGCCACCAGACTGCCGGGATCGGTGATCGGCACTAGCTCGTGGCTGCGAAGCACGCGCAGGAACTCCAGACGCTGGTAGTCCGCGGCGAGCACTACCCGCAGCCGCTTGTCGGTGCCAAGGGCGACCTGCCCGACCAGCAGCCCCGCCGGGAACACCGCGCCGTCGCCCGAGGTCACCACCCGGTCGCCGGGGCGAACCTCGTCGGTATCTTCGACAAATTCCAGGGGGGGCAGGGGAGAGTTGTCGCCGCTGAGCAGCGCCTTCTGTCCGGACGGTTGGATCGTCACCGGAATCCGGCTGTTGGAATCGGTGACCAGGATCACCCGGGCCGTGCGCGGGCCGACCCCGGAAATCCGGCCCACCAGCCCGATCCCGTCCATCGTCGCCCAGCCATCGCGGATGCCGTCCCGTTCGCCCACGTTGAGCAGCACCGACTGCCGGAACGGACTGCCGCTGTCGGCCATCACCACGCCCGTGACATGGGTCAGCTTCGGGTCAAGCCGCACCTTGTTCAGGTCCAGAAGCCGGGCGTTCTTCTGCTCCAGCTGCAATGCGGCCTCTTTCCAGGCCTTCATCTGCTGCAGCTCGCGCTTCAGCTCCTGGTTCTGTTCGTAGATCCGGGTGTAGCTTTGAAAGTCGTCAATCATCCCAGCGACAGCGGTCACCGGGGCCATCGCCCAGTCGAAGTTCGGCACCACCGCGTCGATCAGCGCCGCGCGGAACCGTTCGACCCGTGGGCTGTCGATCCGCCACAGGATGAAGAAGGCCAGCAGGATCAGCACGGCCAGCCAGACCAGAAGCCTGCGCAGGGGCCGCGAGTATTCCTCGGGTGCGGTGCGGTTCTTGGCCAAAGGGCGGGTGCCTTCTTTCGCCGCGCGGTGTCGGCGGTCTTAGGTGTCGTAGTCGATCACATGCCGAAGCTGCTTCTCGTATTCCAGCGCTTTCCCGGTGCCGAGGGCAACACAATTCAGTGACTCGTTGGCCACGCTGATCGAAAGGCCGGTCTGTTCGCGCAAGCTGAGGTCCAGCTCGCCCAGCAGTGCCCCGCCGCCCGTCAGCATCACGCCCCGGTCAACGATGTCGGCGGCGAGGTCGGGCGGGGTCGCTTCCAGCGCCTGCATCACCGCGTCGCAGATCTGCTGCACGGGTTCGGCCAGCGCTTCGGCGACCTGGGCCTGGTTGATCTCGGTTTCCTTCGGCACGCCGTTCAAGAGGTCACGCCCCCGGATGGTCATTGAAGACCCCCGCCCGTCATCCGGCATCCGCGCCGTGCCGATCGAGGTCTTGATCCGCTCGGCAGTGGATTCACCGATCAGCAGGTTCTGGTGACGGCGGAGGTAAGAGACAATCGCCTCATCCATCCGGTCGCCGCCGACGCGGACCGACCGGGCATAGACAATGTCACCCAAGCTAAGAACCGCGACTTCCGTCGTGCCGCCGCCGATGTCGACAACCATGTTGCCGGTCGGTTCGGTAATCGGCATCCCCGCCCCGATGGCGGCTGCAATCGGTTCCGCGATCAGCCCGGCGCGCTTGGCGCCAGCGGACAGCACCGATTGGCGGATCGCCCGCTTTTCCACCGGGGTCGCGCCATGCGGCACGCAGACGATGATCTTTGGCTTACTGATCGTGGACCGCTTGTGCACCTTGCGGATGAAATGCTTGATCATCTCTTCCGCCGCCTCGAAGTCGGCGATGACCCCGTCGCGCATCGGGCGGATCGCCTCGATGGTGCCGGGGGTGCGGCCGAGCATCAGCTTGGCATCCTCACCGACCGCCAGGACGACCTTCTTGCCGTCCTTGTTGTGATAGGCCACCACCGAGGGCTCGTTCAGGACGATCCCCTTGCCGCGGATGTAGACCAGCGTGTTCGCGGTCCCGAGGTCGATGGCCATGTCCGATGAGAACAGGCTTGGGAAGAAAGCCATGAGCGGTCCTTCGTGGTGGCAATACTGAAGCACCCGACTCGGGATATCCCGACGGGGCGTCTTCTTATATGTCCTTGGCGGTGGGAAGTGAAAGCCCTGCATCCGATCGTGTGCTCATTTCCGCGTGCTTGTGAAAATTCGATCTTTTTACCGCAGTTCCGGGGCAAAGCTGGCAGTCGCTTGCACTTATCCGATCTGTCATGATGATCGTCGGAAAATCAGGGGGGAAAGGCGGATGGCGGGCGTGGCAGGCAGGGTGGCTCTGGTGACGGGGGCGGGGGCGCAGGGGGGAATCGGTTTCGCCATCGCGCGGGCTTTGGTCGAGGCCGGGGCGAAGGTCGCGGTGACGGCAACGACCGGCCGCATCCACGACCGGGCAGCCGAACTGTTCTGCCTGTCCCACATCGCCGACCTGACCGATCCCGGTCAGGTCGCAGGCCTGTTCCGGGCGGTTGAGGCGGCGCTTGGCCCGGTCGATATCCTGGTGAACAACGCCGGGATGGTGCAGACCGGCAAGCGGGTCAAACGCGGGCATCTGGCCGATTGGACCGACCCCGCCTGGGCGCATCACATGGCGCTGAACATCAACACCACCTTCCACTGCTGTCGCGCCGGGCTGCCGGGAATGGCGTCCCGTGGCTATGGCCGGATCGTCAACATCTCTTCGGTCACCGGGCCGGTGGTGACCATCGACGGCAGTTCCGCCTATGCGACCGCCAAGGCCGCAATCACCGGCATGACCCGGTCGATCGCGCTGGAGTACGGCACGCAGGGCATCACCTGCAACGCCGTCCTGCCCGGCTGGATCGCCACGGAAAGCTCCAGCCCCGGCGAGATCCGCGCGGGCAAGCGCACCCCGGTCGGCCGCCCCGGCACCCCGGAGGAAGTCGCCGCCTGCGTGCGGTTCCTCGCCTCGGAAGACGCGTCGTACGTCACCGGCGCGATGCTGGTGGTGGATGGCGGCAACACGCTGCAGGAAATGAAGGGACCGTAAGGATGACCGACTTCCTGCCCGGCGTCCCGGTGGACGCTGTCCTTGCGGCCCTTGGCCGATCTCCGGGAAGCGAGCTGGCCTCCGGCAAGTTCGACAGCCCCGAATCCTCGGCGGCCCTGGCGGTGAATGCCTTCGGCTGGTTTCTGGACCGACCCCGGTCGCTGCCGCCCTTGCCCGGCGTGCCGATGGGTCCGCCCGAAACCGTCGAGATCGAGGCGGAGCTGCGCTTTCCCTGGACGGGCGGGCGCCACCCCTGGCTGGATGCGGCGATCACGACCTCCACGACTCTGGTAGGGGTCGAGTCCAAGCGCTTTGAGCCCTTTCGTCCCGGCAAGACCACCCAGTTTTCCGAGGCCTATGACAGCCGCGACTGGGGCCCGGGCATGGCGCGCTTCACCGCGATGCGGCAGGCACTGACCGAGGGTCGCCAGACCTACCGCTGCCTTGATGCCGCGCAACTGGTGAAGCACGCCTATGGCCTGAAGACCCAGGGCCTCAAGCGGGCGAAGGGCGCGGTGCTGGTCTACCTGCACGCCGCCCCTGCCACTTGGGCCAATGGCAAGCCGGTGTCGCCCGATGCCATCGCCCGGCACCAGGCCGAGATCGCCGATTTCGCCCGCGCGGTGAAAGGCGATGATGTCAGCTTTGTCGCCCTGCGCTGGGCCGATCTTCTGGCTGACTGGGCAAAGGTGCCCGGGCTGGCGGATCACGCCGCCGCGATCCGTGCGCGGTTCGGGCCGCTCTAGCTCCGCACCAGGTGGACCGTGGGCGGGCAGAGGTGGCGCGCCGACGGCTTGGGGCCCTGACCCAGAACCCGGTCCCGCAACTCGTCGCGCTGCAGCCCCATGTCGGTCAGCATGCGGTCGCTGACACCTTGCAGCTTGGCAAGGTCGCCTTGCGCCTCCCACCAGTGTTTGATCCGGTTCCACATGGTCATTACTCCTTCTTGATGAACCACCTTTTGCCACGCCCGGATCTCTGCGATAATCCGACAATATAGGAATGCCTTTTGAAGTGGGGCTAACTAATGCGCGGCAGCGATTATGGCGAGCTGAGGGCCTTTGCCGCCGTGATCCGGCACGGCAGCTTTACCCGCGCGGCGGCGCATCTGGGGGTGTCACCCTCGGCGCTGTCCCAGACGATCCGCGCGCTGGAAGACCGGTTGGGCCAGCGGCTGCTGAACCGCACGACCCGGTCGGTTGCGCCCAGTGCCGCGGGGCAGGCGCTGGCCGAACGCTTGCTTCCGGTGCTGGACGATCTGGACGGCGTGGTCGATACGGCCTTCGCGGCGGCGGGTGAGGTTTCGGGGCCGTTGCGGCTGGATGTGGTGCGGGTGGCGATGCCCTTTCTTGCCCGGCTGGTGCCGGAGTTTCTGGCCCGCTACCCTCGCGTCCGGCTGGAAGTCGCCTCGAACGACGCGCTGGTCGACATCGTGGCGCTTGGGTTTGACGCCGGGATCAGGCTGGCCGAGAGGCTGGAGGGCGACATGATCGCCGTGCCCTTTGGCCGCGATCTGCGGATGATCTGCGTGGCTGCCCCGGACTATCTGGCCCGCCGTCCCGCGCCTTTGCATCCGCGCGATCTGGCCGACCACGCCTGCATGGTCACGCTGACGCCATCAACCGGGACGCCCTACCGCTGGGAGTTTGAGAAGGACGGCGAGGCGCTGCGCATCGCCGTGGATGGCCCCCTGGTCTCCCGCGATACTGACCTGCGGTTGGCGGCGACGGTGGCGGGGGTGGGGATCGGTTTCTTCTTCGAGGACGAGGTGCGGGACCTGCTGGCTGCGGGTCGGCTGAAGCAGGTGCTGGCCGACTGGACCCCGACCTTTCCGGGCGCCTACCTCTACTTCCCCAGCCGCCGGAACCCCGCGCCGCCGCTGCGGGCCTTCGTGGATTACGTGCGGGAAATGGGCCGCGGACGGACCTTTCCAGAAGGTTAACGTCCGCAGAATATCGTTTCAAGATCAGTGATTTGCCCGAAATGTCCACCGTGGACACTTCGGGCTTTTTCTTCACTCGCCGTGGTAAGAGACGGTCTTCACATCCTCACCCGGAGCGGTCTTCTGCCGCCGGATGATGAGACGATTGAGGGCGTTGATATAGGCCTTGGTCGAGGCCACGATCGTATCGGTATCCGCCGAAGACCCCGTCACGATCCGCCCGTCCTCCTCCAGCCGGACCGACACGGTCGCCTGAGCATCCGTCCCCTCCGTCACCGCATGGACCTGATAGACCTGCAGCCGCGCCTTGTGGGGGAAGAGCATCTTCACGCACATGAAGGCCGCATCCACCGGCCCGTCCCCGGTCGCGTCGATGTGGTGGTCCTTCCCGTCGATGGTCAGGATCATGTCCGCCTCTTGCGGCCCCTCGGTGCCGCAGATCACCCGCAGCTTCTTCAACTGGAGAAATTCATAGGCGTCGTTGGTCTGCTCATCGCTGACGAGGGCAATCAGGTCGTCGTCGTAGACTTCCTTCTTGCGGTCGGCGAGGGCCTTGAAGCGGACGAAGACGTCGTTCAGCTGGTTGTCAGCGAGGTCGAAGCCCAGCTCCTTCAGCTTCGCCCGCAGCGCGGCACGGCCGGAGTGCTTGCCCATCGTCAGGTTGTTCTGGGTGATGCCGATATCTTCCGGCCGCATGATCTCGAAGGTCTGGACGTTCTTGAGGACCCCATCCTGATGGATGCCGGATTCATGCAGGAAAGCGTTCTTGCCGACGATGGCCTTGTTGAACTGGACCGGGAAGCCGGAGACCTGGGAAACGCGGCGGCTGAGGTTCATGATCTTGGTCGTGTCGATGCCCGTGCGGAAGGGCAGGATGTCGTTGCGGACCCGCATGGCCATCACGACCTCTTCCAGCGCGGTGTTCCCGGCGCGTTCGCCGAGGCCGTTGATCGTGCACTCGATCTGTCTCGCGCCCGCTTCGACGGCGGCGAGGGCGTTGGCGGTCGCCATGCCGAGGTCGTTGTGGCAGTGGGTGGCGAAGATGATCTCGTCGGCGCCGGGGACGCGGTCGAGGAGCATGCGGATGATCTTCGCCGACTCCATCGGGTAGGTGTAGCCGACGGTATCCGGGATGTTGATCGTCGTCGCCCCGGCCTTGATCGCGATTTCGACGACGCGGCAGAGGTAGTCGTGTTCGGTCCGGGTCGCGTCCATCGGCGACCACTGGACGTTGTCGCAGAGGTTGCGGGCGTGGGTGACCGTCTCGTGGATCCTCTCCGCCATCTGGTCCATGTCCAGGTTCGGGATCGCGCGGTGGAGGGGGGAGGTGCCGATGAAGGTGTGGATGCGCGGGGATTTGGCGTGTTTGACGGCCTCCCAGCAGCGGTCGATGTCCTTGAAGTTCGCTCGGGCGAGGCCGCAGATGGTGCTGGTCTTGGCCCGCTTCGAGATTTCGGAGACGGCGGCGAAGTCGCCTTCGGAGGCGATGGGAAAGCCCGCCTCGACGATGTCGACGCCCATCTCGTCGAGGAGGCCGGCGATCTCCAGCTTTTCCTCGTGGGTCATCGTTGCGCCGGGGGATTGCTCGCCGTCGCGCAGGGTGGTGTCGAAGATGACAACCTTATCTTGGGTCATGGGTCTGGTCCTTGTCTCTTAGCTGCTGTGCGTCTGGGCGCTGGTCACCTCTGAGCGGTCGCGCCCGGGGGCACGCTCAGAGGCGGCTAAGAAGGAGGAGGCCAAGGGGCATCGCGGAGCGGAAAGCTCCGACGGTGGCGAGGATGTGCGGTCCCGTGGTCATGGGCGGGACTATACGGGGGAAATCCGGGAAGGGAAGGGGGATTTTCAGGGTACGGCGGCGGCGGGGAGGGAGTCTTCTGACCGGGTGACCGCGCAGGGTAAATCCGCAAATCATTGAATAAAAGGAGATTTCTGATGGCATGGGGGAACCTTATGCCAACTGTCTGACACCGGGACCGTCTGTCGAACGCTCTTGAGTGAACCGTTGCGTGGCCTGCCGCGACACATGGCACGCAACTTTCACAGAAGGATATCCCAGATGAACCATCCCTTTCTGAAGACCATCGTCCTTGCGGTCGGCATTGCCGCCATGGCCGTTCAGGTGGTCGCCGATACGCCGTCCCGCGCTGGTGCGACACCGAAGCACGAACTGGGCAAGGGCGTGCTGAAAGGCGCGGGCACCCCCGATCTGATCATCCTGCCTCGCTATGCGGGGAACAATGACATGCCGTCGACCGGCTACTGCGGCCCGTGGAACGGCGGCAACCAGAGCGTCCGATTCTATGTGCGCAACGTGGGATCGGCGCAGGCTCCGGCCTCGGACGTGTATGTCGGCTTTGGCGGCAACCTGATCGAGATGGTCGCAGTGCCAGCACTTGGGCCCGGCCAGCAATCGTCGCGCAGCGTGGCGATCCCGCTCGCGGCATGGGGGCCGAGCCAGATTCACGGTTCGGCGAATTTCCTGATCGCGGCGGACCACAACGACGAAGTGCCCGAGGACGACGTCACGAACAACTACGGTCAGGGCAGCTGCCTTGGGCCGGCAGGCTGAGCGGACGGGCGGGGGCGGGACATTCTGTGTCGGCCGCCCCCTGTCCCGGCCTTCACCGACTGACTTTGAACCCGATGGCGCGGAAGCGCGACCCACTGTCGGACCCAAGGGGCATAGCCTCGGAGGGGCCACAGGAGGCAAGACAACAAGGAATTGAAGCAATGATGCACCAATCTCTCTTTTACGCCGCGATGGCGGTTTCGCTGGGCCTGTCCACGGCGGCCTTTGCGGGGCCGGACCTGAAGCCGAAGTTCGGGGCGACCTCGGGCACGGTCCGGGTCACGAACGCGGGCGACGCCGATGCGGCCGGGTCCTGGGTGACGGTAGACTGCTCGGCCCTGGGTGGCGGGGCCTGCCCCGATCCGGCCCCGGCCGATGTGGCGCCCTACACGAACCCGGCCTTCCCCGACCGGGTGGCGATTGCCGTCCCGGCCTTGTCGGCGGGCCAGCAGCACAACCATGTCATTGCCTTCTTCGACGCGCTGGCTTTCGCGCCCGGCAGCTATGTTTTCACCGTCTGTGCGGACGCCGGCAGCGAGGTCGCCGAGGACAGCGAGCGGAACAATTGCGTCTCGGTCAAGCGGGCGGTGCGGGGCGGGATCAGGGGCGTGGGTGGGCTGAAAAGCAACACCGGCCAGGATTGACGGGCCATTGACGCCCGGATTCGGGCGATCTGAGGTAAGCTTGGCAGGTGTTATCGAGTGCTTCCTTCTTGTTTCCTTCGCTCTGGTGGGCGGCCGATGACCAGACAGGACACCCCGCTGCGACAGCAGCTGTCAGCGAAATCCCTCTGCCGCCTGGCTGCGGCGGTGGTCCTTTGCTGGGGCGCGGGTGCGGCAGTCCCGGCCTGGGCCGAGGGGCGCGATGTTGTACTTCCGGTCGATGTCGGGGCGGTCTCCGGTGATATTGCGGTCGAGATCGACGGGGCAGATCTGACCGAATTCGTGCGGATCGAGGACGGCCAATTGGTGGTTCTGGCCAGTGCGGCCCTGCTGCCCGGCCCGCATGAGGCCGTGGTCTATGTGCTGGTCGGAGACACCTATCAGGTCTTTGCCACCTACAGTTTCGATGTCGCCGTGGCGGACAGTCAGCTGTCGGTGTCGTTGACGGCCGAGCATGAGGCCGGGGTGACCGTGGTCAATGGCGAAGCGGACGCCCATGTCGCCAGCAGCGGCACGCTGGAGGCCGAGACGGTCGACCAAAGCATGACGGCGCGGCTGAGCTATGTCATCGACTCGCGCGAGGAGAACCAGATCGCGGGGCGGTTTGCGGACATCCCAGAGTATCTGATCGAGCTGCGGCAGAGCGGGGCGCTGCTGGATATGGTGGGCCGCATCGGGCACCAGACACTGGGCTTCGACAAGGCGCTGGTCGGCGATCTGAACCGGCGCGGGTTGTCTGTCGAGGGTTTCGGGCCGGACGAACGGCTGCAGTTCCATCTGTTCGCGCTGAAGTCGAGTGTGGCGCAGGGCGCGGAGAATATCCTTGGCCTTGCCGCCGAGGATGACCGGATGTTCGGCGGGCGGTTGGCTTTTCGCCCCTTCGTCGGCTCGGATTTCCGCGTGTCGCTGCAGGGGTATTCGGGCGAGGGTGTGCCGGACAGTTCGGCTGTGTCGGGCGTCGGGTCGGGGCAGGGCCTGAGCCTGGACGGAAGCCTGGTAGACGGGCGGCTGCGTTATGACCTGGCCTTGTCGCGGACGCTGTGGGATGGCGACGGTGCCGGACCCCTGCCGGAAGACGACGCGAGGGCGCTGGTGGCGGGGCTGGCCTATGATCTGGAGCCTGCGAATGGTGCGGTGTTTACTCTGGGTCTCGATTACGAGCGGGTCGATCTGTACTATTTTAGCCTTGCCAACCCCGGCCTGCCGACCGGGGGCGAGACAGTGAGGCTGACGGCTGACTATGCCGCCGAACGGTTGGTGCTGTTCGGGACGCTGGAGACGACCCTGACCAACGAAGGCGGCGATCCTTTGGACCCCGTGGATCGGGTCAACAAGCAGGCGCTGGATGGCAGCTGGGCGCTGTATGACGCGGGGGTGTTCAGCGACGCGTCGCTGACGTTTGGGTTCAGCCGCGAGACGATCCGCCGGGTTGAGACTCCGCTGTTTGCTCCGGGGCCGGAGAACTGGACAGCGACGACGCTGAACCTGGGTCTGGAGAAGTACGGCGACAAGGCGGGGTGGTCGGTGGGGTACGCCTTCCTGCGGGAAGAGGATGATGGGCCGTCCAACTTTGACCTGATCGGGCATGAGCTGTCGGCGACTCTGGACCTGACGCCATCGGACCGGTTGACGCTGGCGGCGACGGCGCTGGCGGGGAGTTATGACAGCGTGTTCAGCGGCAGCTACGACCGGTTCGAGGGCGATCTTGGCATCGACTATGCGCTGGACCCTGGGGTCTGGTCGCTGAGCCTTGATTTCGGGCTGAGTGCCACCACCGAAAGCGGGATCGAGGACGGAGCCTATGCGGCGGCGCTGGTGACGCGCAACATGAAGAACGGCGCGGAACTGGTTCTGAACGCCGGGTGGTATGACGGCAGCTCTGCGCAGATCAGCGGGCTGGAGGAAGAGACCGTGTTGGGGATCACCTACCGGCTGCGGTCGGACATGGTCCGGTAGGAGGGCAGGATGATCCGCAAGCTTTTGATCGCGCTGATGCTGATCCTGTCGCCCCTGAAGGTGCTGGCGCTGGACAGTGTCACGGCGACCCCGACGGTGGCCTATGTGCAGGGCACGGGGACCGGGCTGATCACCGTGCGCTGGACGCTGGTGATCACGGTGCCGACGGATCAGACGGTAACGGTGACGTCCCCGGGCGGCACGCTTTTGGCGGGACCTGGGCCGGCGGTGGCGGCGGGCGGGGTGCTACGACGGACCGTGCGGCTGACCGCTGGTACGACGCATGTGGTGCGTATCACCGAACGGCTGCGCGTCGACCGGACGTCGGCGCGGTATATCCTGGAGGGCGGCACTGGGAGCTTCACGCGGATTTTCACCGACACGCTGCCCAGCACGGGGACCGGGGTCCTAGCACTGGAGGGCCGGGCCAGCGGGTCGGGCGGGCTTACGCTGCAGAACCTGGACCTGAGCTTTGACGACGGCTCAGGGTTCCGCACGGTCTCGTTGGGCGAAGCCTTGACGGCGCGGGCGAGCATCTCGACCTCGGGCCGGGGGGTCATCAGGGGCAAGTGGGAGATCGCGGGGCCGAACGGCGGGTTCCGCACCCTGCGCCGGGTGAACCTGACGGCGGGTGGGCCGTCGCGGGAGGTGGTGGAGAGCCCGGCGTTGCCGACCGACCAGCGCGGCCAGTACCGTGTGCGCTTCATCGTCGATGGTGAGGGCGAGGGGGTGGGCGATCCGGTGATCGCCTATACGGTCGGCGGGGGCGAGGGCCTGCCCGCGATCACGCTGATGGCCCCGGCGGAAGGAGCGGCGCTGGCCAGCCGCACGCGGTTTCGCTGGGACGCGGTGACGGGGGCCGAGCGCTATCGGGTCGAGTTCCTGACCGAGACAAATTCGAAGCCACTGGCGGCGGTCGAGACGAAAGCGGTGTCGGCCACGGTGCGATCCTTCACGCTGCAGCGGCTGGTCACCGATGCCCCGCTGGTGTGGCGCGTGCTGGCGCTGGATGCCGAGGGGCAGGTCATCGCGCGGTCCTCGCAGCGGCGGATCGGCGCGCCATGAGTGACAACGCTGCCCTGCTTGTGCTGATCTCGCGCACAGCGAAGGGCGACCGCAGCGCCTTTTCTGCGCTGTACACCGCGCTGGAGCGGCCGCTGTTCCGATTTATCTTGTCAAAACTGAACGATCCGCATGAGGCCGCCGACATACAGAACGAGGTGTTCATGGAGATCTGGCGGACCGCGAACCGGTTCGAGGGAAGGTCAGCCGTGAAGACCTGGATCTTCGGGATAGCCTACAGGAAAACCATGGACCAGTTCCGCCGGACCAGACGGGTGACGACCAGCGACGAAATCCCCGAGCAGGAGGACGACAGCCCCGACGCCTTGACCTGTCTTGCCGCCGCCGAAGAGGCCGAGCATGTGCGGCACTGTCTGGGCACGCTGTCTGTAGATCACCGGGCGGCCATCGAGCTCGCCTTCTACGAGGACCTGTCTTACGGCGAGATTGCCGGGGTCACCGGCGCGCCGGAAGGGACGATCAAGACGCGGATTTTCCATGCCAAGAAGCTGTTGCTGCATTGTCTGGGCAGCCGGATGAAAAGGGGCATCGCATGACCGGCCCCGAGCGCGAAGAGATGTCGGCCCTGCTGGTGTTTCTGGCGAACGGCACGCTGGAGGGGCCTGAGAGGGCGCGGGTCGAGGCAGCGGTGGCGGCGGACCCGGATCTGCTGGCCGAACTGGCGGTGCTGCGGGAAATCCGGGGGCGGATGCAGGACGAGGCCGCGCCGCAGTCGCCCGGCGCGTTCGGCCATGCCCGGCTGATGCGCGATCTGGACCGGGAGGTTTCGGTCAAGCGGCCGAACCGGCTGTGGCAAGGAGTGGCGGCTGCGGCGGTCGCGGTGATGGTGCTGCAGTTTGCGCTGACCCGGACCGGCGACGATGTCCGGCTGGCTGGTGGGGGAGTGGAAACGCAAGTTGGGCCGGTGATGACGGTGGCCTTCGCAGGCACGGCGACCGAGGCGGAAATTCGGGCGCTGCTGATCGAGTTGGACCTGTCGATTGTCTCGGGCCCTTCGGCGCTGGGCCTATACCGGGTGGCGGCGCGGGACGAGGCGGCTCGGGTGGCGGCGCTGGAGCGGCTGGGGTCAAGCGATCTGGTCGAAAGCGCCGAGGCGGAGGAGTAGGGGCATGCGCAGTCTGTTTGCCTTGATCCTTTTGGTTTTCCTGTCGCTCCCCGCGCTGGCGCAGCAGTATCAGATCAGCGCGGCAAGCTGTGTCCGACCGGGTGGCAGTCTGGCGGTCAGCGGCAGCTTTGGTGCGCCGGTCGGCGATATCGTCCTAGTGGACGGGGCCGAGCGGATCGTGCTGACGGTGCGCGGCTGGTCGGCGGCCCGCGTGCGACTGGCGGTGCCACGGGACACGGCGGGGATGCGCTATCCGCTGGTCTGGCGGCAGGTGCCGGGGGCAGAGCCGGGTATGCCGACCTGGGTGCCGCTGGGGTCGGTGACGGTCTGCCCCGAACGTGGGCGGCCCGGGCGGGTGGCGGGCGATGTGGTGACGGCTGCCGGGGGTGGGGCGGAGTATGTCGTCAGCGTCTCCCCGCGTGAGGCCGGGGGTGCGGCGCAGGCGCTGCAGGCGGCCAATGCCGAACTGATCCGGACCACGCCCCTGCCGCAACTGGGCCGGGTGGTGTTGATCGTCTCGCTGCCCGATAATCTATCGCTGGCCGAGGCGCGGAGCATTCTGGACGGGGCCGCGCCCTCGGCCCGGATGGACTTGCACCATGTCTATGGTTTTGCCGAGGGGCCGCGGTTGTACGCCGCCGCTCAGGTCGGCGATGACCCTGGCCGTCTGTGCGTGCTGCGCAGTCGGGTGAAGGTCGGGATGATTGACGGGCCGCTGAATGTGGGTCACCGGGCGCTGGACGGGGTGGAGACCGTCACGACGAACGTGCTGGAGGCCAATGAAAGGCCGGTGGCGCGGGACCATGGGACAGCGGTGGCCGCGCTGATCGCCGGGCGGGAGGCGGGCGGGTTTCGCGGCTTTGCCCCCGGCGCGCGGGTTTACTCTGTCACCGCCTTTGCTGCCGCCGATGGCGGCAGTGCGCGGCTGGAGGCCATCGCGAAAGGGCTGGACTGGCTGGCCGGGCAGGGGGTGCGGATCGTCAACCTTTCGATGGAGGGCAGCCCGAATGCGGCCTTCGAGGACATCCTGACGGCAGGGCGCGGGGCTGGTCTGGTGATGATCGCGGCGGCGGGGAACGAGGGCACCTCGACCCCACGCTATCCGGCGGCCTCGCCATCTACCATCGCGGTGACGGCAGTGGATGCGGCGGGTCGGGCCTATGGCAAGGCGAACACCGGACCGCATCTGGAGTTCGCGGCTCCGGGAGTCGACCTCTATGTCGCAAAGGGTGCGGGGGGTGGCTATCGGTCTGGCACATCCTATGCCGCGCCCATCGTCACCGCCCTGGTCGCCCGGTTGGCCGACGGGGGAGGCGTGTCGCTGGACAGTGCCCGGCGCGGGTTGCAGCGCGGGGTGCAGGACCTTGGCCCCGCCGGGCGCGATGAGCGCTTTGGCTATGGCCTGGTGCAGACCGGCGGCTGCTGATTGAACCGTTAGAGGCGCTTCTCCGACCCATGGGCATCGAAACCCCATTGGAGGAGAAACCCCATGTTTTCACCATCTCTTACTTTGCGTGCCGCCTGTGTGGCGGTTGCGTCCGTCCTGGCCGCTCCGGCCATTGCAGACACCGGCACGGCCTATATGACCGGATCTAGCGTCGCGCGTCTGACCGTGCTGAGCAACGGACAGGATTACACCAAGCTGGACCCGCCGATCATCGGCGACCTTATCCTGAAAGGACGGCTGGAGTTCGACACCGACGCGGCCGGGCGGGTGAAAAGCTGGAAGGCCACGCCGGTGATGGTGCCGGGCTATGGCGGCGGGGCGAAGGTTCCGGGGCTGGAGGCCTACAAGGTGTCGAAAAGCTATGGCGTCGGGTCGCGGCCATCGTCGATCAAGAAGAACCTGGAGTTCTTCGTGCCCTATGCGGCCATCGACGCGACAGCGACAGCGATGTGCAACAAGAAGGCGGCGGCGCTGCGGGCGCAGGGCAAGTCGGACAAGCAGATTTTCGGGGCCAACCACGACCTGAGCTTTGACGTTTCGGTCAAGGCCAGCGTTGACAGCACGGGGGCCGGGCAGGGCAATCAGCTGTGGGAGCACGCTTCGGCCTTCGTCCTGCCGGTGCGCTGCGCGAAATGGACCGGCGCGCAGGTGCCGCAGGGGGGCAACGGCGATCTGGCCGAAGCGTTCCGGGTGTTGTCGGCGACGATGAAGCTGACGGAGGAGACCACGGCGGGCGGTGTCTGTCGGGTGAACACGGTCACCGCGCTGCGGGCGAACAAGGCGGGCGAGACGATCAAGTATCGCTTCTTCCATTCCAGCGGCAAGAAAAGCGCGGTGTTCGAGGTCAAGACCGAGGCCAACAAGATCGCGGTGGTCAACCGGACCTGGGATGTCCCGAACGGACCGGGAGTGGAGTCCGGCTGGTTCTGGATCGAAGGCGTCGGCACCAGCTTCAAGACCAACAAGGCGACCTATGGCATGGACTGCGCGGCGTCGGCACCCGGGGGAAAGGTGCTGGGCGGGTAGGACCGCAGGCTTGGCAGGCTGGGGACTGACCAGCCAATCGCGCGGTGCGGCCGGGGCCCTTGGTCGCGGCCGTCAGTCGTAGCTGAGCGTCGTCGCCTTGCCGCGGAAGATCCAGTAGCTGAGGATCGAATAGGCGAGGATCGTCGGCAGTACGATCAGCGCGCCGACAAGGATGATGGCCAAGGATTCCGGCGCGCTGGCGGCTTCGTAGATGGTGATCGCCTCGGGCACGATGAACGGGAAGAAGCTGTAGGCCATTCCGGCGAAGCCCAGGGCGAAAAGGGCGATGGAGGCAACGAAGGGCACCCAGGAGCGGCGATCGCCTTCCATCGGCAGGTGGCGCAGTTGCCACCAGATCAGCCCGATGAGGAGAGCTGACAGGATGGGAAGGGGCGTGAGGTACAGCATCTGTGGCAGGCCGAACCATTTGTCGAAGATCCGTTCCGAAACCAGCGGTGTCGCAAGCGAGATCGCGCACATGCCCGCCACGACGCCGAAGATGCCGCCCCTGGACCAGCTGATTGCCTTTGCCTGCAGCGGGCCTTCGGTCTTGGCGATGATCCAGTTGGCGCCGATGAAGCTGTAGCCCACCGTCAGGAACACCGCTGTGATCAGCGCAAAGCCGACGTGCCACCAGGTGTAGCTGAGCCCCATGATATACATGCCCAGCATGAAGCCCTGTGACAGGCCGGTCATCAGGCTGCCAAGGAAGAAGGCCCCGTCCCAGGCGGGCTTGTGGACGAGGGGAGCCTTGGCGCGGAACTCGAACGCGACGCCGCGCAGGATGAGGCCGACCAGCATGATCGCCACCGGCAGGTAAAGCTGGGTCAGGATCGCGCCATGTGCGACCGGGAAGGCAACCAGCAGCAGCCCGATAGCCAGGACAAGCCAGGTCTCATTCGCGTCCCAGAACGGGCCGATGCTGGCGACCATCGTGTCGCGTTCCTCGGGCGTGGCGAAGGGGAAGAGGATGCCCACGCCAAGGTCAAAGCCGTCAAGGACGACGTAGATCAGGATCGACAGGCCAAGGAGCGCTGCGAAGACGAAGGGGAGGTCAAGGCTTGCAAACATCTGGGTTCACTCCGCCGGGACGGCCATGGCTTCGCCGCCCTTGACCCGTTCGTCCCTGGGCAGGGGCTCACCCTTCGCGGCCTTGGCGGCCATGTAGGTGATGACGCCCATGTAGGACAGGATCAGGGCTGCGTAGACGACAAGGTAGATGACCAGCGTGGTCAGGACCATCGGCGCGGGCACATCGGCCACGGCGGCCTTGGTCGACAGCACCCCCTGCACGAGCCAGGGCTGGCGGCCGATCTCGGTCGTGTACCATCCGGCAAGCGTGGCGATCCAGCCCGAGAAGGCCATGCCGGACAGCCCGTAAAGATAGAGCTTCGGCATCCGGTCAGCACCCCGCCGCCACAGGAGGAACGCGCCGGCCCAGCTGGCGGCCAGCATCAGCATGCCAATTCCGACCATGATGCGGAACGACCAGAAGACTGGGGCCACGGGGGGATGCAACACCTCGCCCTCGGCGGTGACGAAATCGTTCAGGCCGGGGACGACGCCCGCAGGGTCGTGCTTGAGGATGATCGAGGCGAGGCTAGGGATACCGATTTCGTAATGGTTGGTGCGGGCCTCGGCATCGGGGATTGCAAAAAGGAGGAGCGGCGCGTGGCTTTGGGTTTCCCAGTTGCCCTCCATCGCCGCGACCTTCTGGGGCTGGTGTTCCAGCGTGTTCAATCCGTGCATGTCGCCCATCAGGATCTGGAGCGGGATCAGCACCGCGCCAAGGATCACGCCGACCCGGAAGGTCGAGCGGACGGCGGCGCTCTGGTCGCGCAGGAGAAGGCGCAGCGCGCTGATCCCGGCGATCAGGAAGGCGACGGTCAGGCCGCTGGCCAGAAGCATGTGGCCCAGCCGGTAGGGCAGCGAGGGGTTGAAGATGATCGCCCACCAGTCGGTGGCATGGACAATCCCGTCGCGGATTTCATAGCCCTGCGGCGTGTGCATCCAGCTGTTCAGGACGAGGATCCAGAAGGCCGACATCGTGGTGCCGAAGGCAACCAGCGCGGTGGCCAAGGTGTGGAGCCACCCCGGCACGCGGCGGGCGCCGAAGAGCATGATGCCAAGGAACACGGCCTCAAGAAAGAAGGCGGTCAGCACCTCGTAGGCTAGAAGCGGCCCGGCGACGTTGCCGACGGTTTCCATGAAGCCCGGCCAGTTGGTGCCGAACTGGAAGGACATGGTTATGCCCGAGACGACGCCAAGCGCGAACGATAGGGCGAAGACCTTGACCCAGAACATGTAGGCCTCGGCCCATTTGCGGTCGCCGGTCGCGTTGTAGCGGAGCTTGAAGAACAGGAGCACCCAGCCAAGCGCGATGGTGATCGTTGGAAACAGGATGTGGAACGAGATGTTCGCCCCGAACTGGATGCGCGAAAGAAGAAGTGCGTCCATTGTCACCACCGCGTGTACGCCGAGCACATGTGTAGCATGCTCCCGGCTTGAAGTGGCGGGCGATTGCGGGAAGTCCAGTGGGGGTGGCGGTTCGCCGCAGCGGGATTTGCGCGCGTCAGCGTGGGTCGCGGACTGCGTGCAGAAAATCGAACGGCGAGACGAAGCGGTTGCCAGCCTGCCCGCCGCGGTTGGTCCAATGGAAGCGAGGGTCAGACCGGCCAGACCATCAGGATCAGCGGAACACCCACGGCCACGACCAGCAAGGACAGAGGCGCGCCAAGGCGAGCATAGTCGCCAAAGCGATAGCCGCCCGGTCCCATGACGAGCGTGTTGCACTGGTGGCCGATGGGGGTGAGGAAGTCGCACCCCGCGCCAACCGCGACCGCCATCAGGAAGGCGTCGGGGGCCAGCCCCAGCCGATCGGCAAAGATCGCGGCGATGGGGGCCATGACCAGAACCGTCGCGGCGTTGTTCAGGAACGGGGTGACCGCCATGGCCACCACCATGATCAGGGAAACCGCCCCCCAGACCGGAAGTCCGGTTGCCACGGTCGACAGAAGCTCGCCGATCAGGTCCGCCCCGCCGGTCGTCTGCAGCGCCTCGCTGACCGGGATCAACGCGCCGAGCATCACGAGGATCGGCCATTCGATCGCCTCGTAGGCTGCCTCGGGGCTGATCGCCCCGGTCAGGATCATCGCCAGGGCGGCGCCGAAGAAAGCGATGGCCACCGGCACCAGCCCGAAAGCGGTCAAACCCATTGCCGCGGCAGGGATGATGACCGGCAGAAAGTCCCGACGGACCGAGCCCAGCCGCAATTCGCGCTCGGCCAGCGGCAACAGTCCAAGCGCGACGATCCGGTCGGGAAGGACGGTAAGCGCGCCTTGGATCAACAGCACGTCCCCGGGCTCCAGTCTGGTGTCGCCGATCCGTTCGGTCATCCGTTGACCCGATCGTGACAGGGCCACAAGGTTGATCTCCTGATTGTCGAACAGATAAAGTCCCGCAGCACTTTGGCCGATGATGGGCGACGTGCTTTTTACCACGGTCTCGATCACGCCGATCCGTTCCGTACCGCGGTCCACGGGTTTCTGCTTGTCCTGCCGTGCGAGCGTCAGCCCCGCCTTCTTGACCGCGGTCTCCAGCCCGTCGGGTTGGCCCCTTAGCTGCAGGATGTCGCCCTCCTTTATGACATGCTCGGGCAGCGTTGACTGACGCCGCTTTCCGTCGCGGATGACGCCGGTCACGGTGACTTCGCCATCGGCAAGGCCGAGGAATTCACCGATCGTCTTGCCGACAATCGCGGCATCGGGCGGCACGCTTGCTTCGGAGTTGTAGTCGCTGATGTTGACCGCCTCGCCCAGGGAGGCCGTTGCGCGGCGGTCCTGGGGCAGGAGGTACCGCGACGCGAGCATCAGGAACAGCATGCCGACGGCGGACAGGCCAAGCCCGACTGGGGCATAGTCGAACATGCGGAACGGCCCTCCGGTCATCTCTTCGCGCACCCGCGAGACGATGATGTTGGGCGAGGTGCCGACCATCGTGATCAACCCGCCCAGGAGGGAACCGAAGGCCATCGGCATCAGGTAAAGCGACGGGGAGTTTCCGGACTTCTTCGCCACCTTCAGCGCGGCGGGCATCATCATCGCCAAAGCGCCGATGTTCTTGATCAGTGCCGACAGGACCGTGACCGTGCCCACCAGGACCAGAAGCTGGACCCGGAACCCTTTCAGCCGACGCACCAGCCAGCGCAGGACGGCCTCGATCAGCTGCGACCGCGCGACGGCCGCACTGACCACCAGGGCCGAGGCGACGATGATGACGATGTCGTCGCTGAAGCCGGAAAACGCTTCCTCTGGCGCCACAGTCCCTGCGGCAAGGGATGCCGCCAGTGCAAGCATCGCCACGACATCGTAGCGCAGCCTGCCCCAGATGAAGAGAGCCATCATGCCGACGATGATCGCGAAGGCGTAGGACTGGAGCAGGGTCATGCAGTCTCCGCTGTCGTTGTCAGGTCGTCGGCTGGGCCGGCCCAAGGACGAAACGCCGACAAGCGGTCGGGGTTCCTCGGGGCTGCACCGGTGGCGAGGGATGGCGAAGGCTGGTCGCTGCGAAAGCGACTGCGCGTGCCCTTGCCAGATCAGGGTGAGATTGCGGTGTCGGAGGAGGCGCCGAGCCGGACGGTAAGCTGGTGGTCGCCAGCCTGAACCGGGATCTCCAGACCGGTCGAGTGGAGGGGAAGGTCCGCCCCGTTCAGGGTGGCCGATCTTGCCCCGGTGCCGATGGCATCAGGGTTCAGGATCGTCACGGCATAGCGGGCATCGCCCAAGGTGAGGCTCACCGTCACCTCGGGCCAATTCTTCGGCAGGCAGGGGTTCAGGCAAAGCCGATCGCCTTTGCGGGTCAGGCCGAGGATGCCCTCCACCCCTGCGCGGTACATCCAGCCGGCGGACCCGGTGTACCAGGTCCAGCCGCCGCGGCCTTCGTGCGGGGGGGTGGAATAGACGTCGGCTGCAACGACATAGGGTTCGACCTTGTAGCGGTCGGCAGCGTCGGGGGTCAGGGCGTGATTGATCGGGTTCAGCAGCGAGAACAAAGCTTGTGCCGCGTCGCCGTCGCCAAGCTTTGCGTGGGCAAGTACGGCCCACATCGCCGCGTGGCTGTACTGGCCGCCGTTCTCGCGCAGGCCGGGCGGGTAGCCCTTGATGTAGCCGGGATCAAGCGGCGTGCGGTCGAAGGGCGGCGTGAAAAGAAGCGCAAGGCCCGGATCGGGGCGAACAAGGTGCCGGGTCATCGAGGCCATCGCTGTGCGCGCCCGGTCGGGGTCGGCGGCACCGGAGAGAACGGCCCAGGACTGTGCGATGCTGTCGATGCGGCATTCGTCCGACGTGGCCGAGCCGAGGAGCGTGCCGTCGTCGAACGTGCCGCGCCGGTACCAGTCGCCGTCCCAGCCGTGGGTTTCGATCGCTTGCAGCACCGCTTTGCGGTGCGCGCGCCAGCGGGCCGCGCGGGCGGGGTCGCGTGTATCTGCCAATGGGGCCATCATGTCGATGGTGGCGATCAATAGCCAGCCCAGCCAGACGCTGGTGCCCTGTCCGGCCTCGCCCACCCGGTTCATCCCGTCGTTCCAGTCGCCGGTGCCGATCAGCGGCATGCCGTTCTCGCCGGTCAGGGCGATGGCCAGGTCGAGGCCCCGGGCGCAATGTTCGAAGAGGGTGGCAGTCTCTTCGGTGACCTGCGGCTGGAAGAAGTCGTCGTGGGCTCCCGGCGGGACGGGCGGGCCCTGCAGGAAGGGCACCTGTTCGTCCAGGATCGAGGCATCGCCCGAGACAGAAACATAGCGCGCGACGCCGTAGCCGAGCCAGACCCGGTCGTCCGAGATCCGGGTACGCACGCCCTGGCCGGAATGGGGCAGCCACCAGTGCTGCACGTCGCCTTCCGGGAACTGGCGTGAGGCGGCGCGAAGAAGGTGGGCGCGGGTCATCTCGGGGCGGGCGAAGGTCAGCGCCATGCCGTCCTGCAACTGGTCGCGGAAGCCGTAGGCGCCGCTGGCCTGGTAGAACCCGGCACGCGCCCAAACGCGGCAGGCGAGGGTCTGGTACATCAACCAGCCGTTGAGAAGGATGTCCATCGCGCGGTCGGGCGTCTTCACTTGCACGCTGCCAAGAAGCGTGGACCAGTGGTCTTCGACCTTTGCCAGCAGCGCGTCAGGGTCCTCGTCCCGCAGGCGCTGGATCAGGGCGCTGGCGGCTGTGTCGCTGTCGGTCTGGCCGATCAGGAAGGTGAGGGACACCGTTTCGCCCGGGCGAAGGGTGACGCGGCGCTGAAGTGCGGCGCAGGGGTCGAGGGCGGGGCCGGTCTTGCCCGAGAGGGAGGCGCTGTGCAGTCCCGCGGGCGAGGCCAGTGTGCCGCCGGGTCCGATGAACTCCACCCTGTCGGCGGTCAGGCTGGTGACCCCAGCGCCGAAATCGGCAAAGGCGATGCGGCCGGGGAAGGCAGTGCTGAAGGTGTTCTGCGCGAGGATCGCCCCGGTGGCGGGATCGGTTCGGGTGACGATGTAGGGGGATGTGGCGCCTTTGGACGTGCCAAGAACCCATTCGGCGTAGGCGGTCACCGCAAGGGTCCGCGTCGTCGTCCCGCTGTTGCGAAGGGTCAGGCGGCTGATCTTGGCGGGGGCGTCCAGCGGCACGAATTGCACGAGGTCGGCGGCGATCCCGTGGGCTTCGTGCCGGAAGCGGGAATAGCCGAAGCCGTGCCGAGCGATGAAGGTGCCGGGACTGCGGGCGGGCAGGGCGGTGGCGGTCCAGACCTGGCCGGTTTCCAGGTCCTGCAGATAGATCGCCTCGCCGGCCGGGTCGGTGACGGGGTCGTTCGACCAGGGGGTCAGCTGGTTCTCGCGGCTGTTCTCGGCCCAGACATGGCCGCTGCCTTCGGCGGACACCTGAAAGCCGAAGCTTGGGTTGGAGATGACGTTGATCCAGGGGGCCGGGGTGGTCCTGCCGTCCTGGAGGATGGTCACATACTCGCGACCGTCACGGTCGAAACCGCCGGTGCCATTGAAGAATTCCAGCGTCGGCAGGTCCGGTGATGGCGCGGACAAAAGCGGTTCGGGCGCTGGAAGCGCAAGGGGTTCGGCGATGGGCATGGCGGAAAGCCGTCCGAGCTGGTTGGTCAGGTCGCCCCGGCTGGCTACCAGGATCACGCGGGCAACGGAGAAGAGCTGCGCCCTTGCACCGGCGTGCAGAAGGTCGGACCGCAGCGCGTGGATCGTCCCCTTGGCTGGGGCATGGATGCCGGGCGCCTGGGGGCGGGAGCGGGCGGAACGCACGGCGCCTTCGATGGCGATCTGCAGGTCCTGCACGTAAGACGACATGCGGTCGTTCAGCACCACGAGGTCTACGGCCTGCTGGCGCATCTGCCAGTATTCATGGGCGCGGATCACCTGATGCAGGACGGCGATATCCTCGATGTCGTCGATCTGCAGCAGCACGATCGGGAGATCCCCGGAAATGCCCAGGGCCCAGAGCGCGGACTGCGGGGCCGCCCCGGCGATGATCTGCGACGGCGTGGCGCGGAGGCGGGTATCGTTGCGCAGCACCATGCCTCCCAGCGTCTGGAAGTCGGCGGCGTCGGCGTGGGTGATGCCAAGGTGGCGGAGCTGGACCTGGGCCTGGGTCCAGGCGAGCGTCGCCGCGCGGGCGAAGGCCGAGGCGTCGCGGTGGCGGTCGACAAGGTCCAAAAGCGCGTCGGGCGTATCGGCGACCATCGTCCAGAAGGTCACCCGCGTCGTGCCCCCTGCAGGCACGCGGATACTGCGGCGGATCGAAAAGATCGGGTCGAGGACGGTGCCGGTGGTCCCGGATAGTGGCTGGTCCATTCCCCTTGCCGTGGCGATGCTGCGCCCGCGACCGATGAAGCGCGCGCGGTCGGTCTCGATCTGGATCGGGGCGGTATCCTCGCCTTCCACGACGGCGATATGGGCGGCCCAGACTTCGGGATCGTGCGGCGAGCGGCGACGACGGGTGGCGATGATGACGCCAAGCTCGGGCAGGTAGTCGGTGACGACGAACATTTTGGAAAAGGCCGGATGCGCCTGGTCGGAGGAGGGTGGGGCCAGGACCAGTTCGGCGTAGGAGGTCACGTCGATCTCACGCGGGCGGCGGCCGCTGTTGGTCAGGGTGATCCGGCGGGCCTCGGCATCGTCCTCGGCGGAGACGACGATTTCGGTGGTCGTGGTCAGGCGTGCCCCATGGTGGGTGAAGGCAGCGTGGTGTTCGCAGAAGACGGCGCGGTGGCGGTCAGCGCCCGCGCGCGTGGGCTGGACGGCTGCGGACCAGACCTCGCCCGTGTCCCGGTCGTGCAGGAAGACGAACGCGCCAAGCGCAGCCTGCGCCGCCTCGTCTCGCCAGCGGGTGACCACCATGTCGCGCCAGCGGCTGAAGCCTTCGCCCGTGGGGGTCAGCATCACGCCATAGTTGCCGTTCGACAGAAGATGCGCAGTCGCAGGCTGGATCGCGGGGTGCTCAAACGTCCGCACGACGGGGGTATCCAGCTGTTCCACAGGTGCGACCAGCACTTCGGTCGCCCGTGGCGGGGCGCTGGCGACGTCGCGGGGGATGCGTTCCTGCAACAGAAGCTCGGCCCCCTGGATCATCGGCTCGGCATGGAAGCGTTCACGAAGGCGGCCATTCTGCAGGGTGTTGGCGATGGCGGTGATCGTCATGCCCTGGTGATGCGCCATGAAGCTGCGGACGATGGCCTGCCTTTCGGTCGAGGGCAGGCGCGCGGGCGTGAAATCCACCGCTTCATAAAAGCCGTAGCGCCCCTCGGCCCCCAGGCTTGCAAGGGCCGCGTAGTTCTCGACGGCGGCCACCGGGTCGACCATAGCGGCAAGGCCCGTTGCATAGGGCGCGATCACCCGGTTCTCGCTGAGACCCCGTTTCAGCCCCAACCCCGGCACGCCAAAATTGGAGTACTGGTAGGTCATCTCCAAGTCGCGGGCGTTGTAGGAGGATTCCGAAATCCCCCAAGGGATACCCAGCGCCGCGGCATAGGCGCGTTGCCGGGCGACGACCAGTCGCGTGGTCTGTTCAAGCACCGACCCCTCCGGCGCGCGCATGACGAGGGAGGGCATCAGGTATTCGAACATGCTTCCCGACCAGGAGATCAGTGCCGAGCCCGAGCCGATGGGCGTCGCTGGACGCCCGAGGCGGAACCAGTGCCGGGTTTCCACGTCGCCCTTGGCGATGGCAAAAAGACTGGCCAGCCGCGCCTCGGAGGCGAGGAGGTCGTAGCAGTTGGTGTCCAGCCGGTTGGTCGCAACCGAAAACCCGATGGACAGAAGCTTTTTGTCGGTATCGAGGAGAAAGCGGAAATCCATCTCCAGCGCCAGGATACGGCACAGGGCTTCGACTTCGTGCAAAAGCGCCGCGTCGGGCGGGCTGGCAAGGTCCTGCAGGTGGTCGGTGAGGGCTGTTTGCATCGCCAGCGTCCAGACCTTTGCCTCGGAGAAAGCATCCCCGGTCTGGGCCAGCGCCTGATCCATCGGGCCGGCAAGCGAGGTGAGCGGGGTCGCGGGGTCCGCCGCAGCGGTGGCAACCTCGGACAAGGCGCGGATGAGGTCGAGGTCTTCGGCATGTGAGCCCAAAGACCGGCGGGCCAGAACCGCGCAGTCGCCCATCGCCTGCCGGACGACCCCATCATCTGGAGCAGGCTCAGTGGCCCAGGCGCGGCAGGCCTGGGCCACGGCGATCAGGTGCCCAGCCAGATTGCCGCTGTCCACCGAGGACACATAGGCCGGGTCCAAGACGCGCAGGTCTCGGGTGTCATGCCAGTTGTAGAGGTGGCCGCGAAAGCGGGGCATGCGCTGGATGGTCTGCAGGGTGTCATGGAGCCGCCGCAGCGCCGCCCGCTGGCCGATCCAGCCCATGTCATGCGCTGCGACAGTCGACAGAAGATACAGCCCGATGTTGGTGGGCGAGGTCCGGCTGGCGATGGCAGGGCGCGGGGTTTCCTGAAAGTTGTCGGGGGGAAGGAAGTTCTCTTCCGCGGTGACGAAGGTCTCGAAATAGCGCCAGGTGCGGCGTCCGATCAGCCGCAGCTCCTCGGCCTGCGCGGGTGAAAGGGCGGTCGCGACCACCTGGGTCCGCGGCAGACTGATCGCCCGGGCGAGGGCAGGCGCAAGGGTCCAGACCAGACCGAAACCAAGCGAAAGTGGCCAGACGGTCGGGTTCAGGGCCAGGGCAAAGCCGCTGGCCGCAAGGCCAAGGGCTACGCCGGGCAGCATGGACAGGTAGTGTTGCAAAAGGCCGGGGCGCGCGCTGCGCTTGGCCTGGGCCGCGGTCATCCATTCCAGGAGGTGCCGCCGCGAGACCCCAAGCCGCCAGGCCGTTCGCGCGATGGCGTCCAGCATGTTTGCGGCAGTGTCGGCCAAAAGCGCCAGGCTGGCGGCAATCTGGCCGAAGGCGGTCCGGGTGTCGGACCAGAGGGCCGCGAAGTGGCTGCTTGGGGTCACTCCGGCGCGATTGGGGAAGAAGCCGAAGGGCAGCGATAGCAGACGTGGCAGGGCAAGCATGACCACGGTCAGGGTGGTCCAGAGCAGGGCCTGGGGCCAGGGCAAGAGCCAGCCGGCAAACAGCGACAGGAGGGCCAGCGGCGCCAGGACGGACCGGCGCAGGTTGTCGATCATCTTCCAGCGCCCAAGCGCGGAAAGCCCTCCACGATCCTGACGCCGGTGTCCGAAGATCCAGGGCAGAAGCTGCCAGTCGCCGCGCGTCCAGCGGTGCTGGCGGCGGATGTCGACGTCGTAGCGGGCGGGGTAATCCTCGACCACCTCGATGTCCGAGGCGAGGCCCGCGCGCGCGAAGGTCCCCTCGAAAAGGTCGTGGCTGAGGAGCGTGTTTTCGGGCACGCGGCCGTGCAGCGCGGCCTCGAAGGCATCGACGTCGTAGATGCCTTTGCCGGTGAAGGTGCCTTCGCCGAAGAGGTCCTGATAGAGGTCCGAGGCCGCCGCCGCATAGGGTTCGATCCCGCCGGGGCTGGAGAAGAGGCTCTGGTAGACCGACCGGTCCTGCCCGGCGGGCAACGAGGGGCTGACGCGCGGTTGCAGGATGCCATAGCCGCCGGTGACGCGCTGGCTTGCAGCATCGAACCGGGCGCGATTGAGCGGATGGGCGATCTTGCCGACCATCTGCGCCACGGTTCCGCGCAGAAGTCGGGTGTCGGCGTCCAGCGTGATGACATAGCGGATGTCGGGGGGCAGCGGGCTACTGATTACCACATAGCTGGTGTCGTCCGCCCCGCGCAGGAGGCGGTTCAGTTCGGCCAGTTTGCCACGCTTGCGTTCCCAGCCCATCCAGACGCCCTCGGCCGGGTTCCAGAGGCGACGGCGGTGCAGGAAGTGAAAGCGGTCGCCAGCGTCGCCCGGATAGCGGTCGTTCAGCCGGGCAATGGCGGCGGTGGCTTCGGAGATCAGCCGGGCGTCCTGCGGATCGGTCTCGGTCGCGGAATCCGGGCCGTCGGACAGAAGCGCATAATGCACCGCGCCGCCGGTGCTGGAGAGGTGATGAACCTCCAGCCGCTCGATCTCGTCCGCGATGTCCTCCACGTCGCGCAAAAGGACCGGGACGGCGACCAGGGTGCGCAGATGCGACGGGATGCTGCGCGCAAGGTCGAGGCCTGGCAGGGGCTTTGGCGGCACCGACCGGGTGATCACCGTGTTGACGATCGCCGTGGCCAGTTCGGCTGCCAGCGCGGCACCAAGGATCGCCAGTGCGATCAGGGCGAAAGGCCCCGCCCCGGCGGAGGCCATCATGGCAAGCGCCAGTGTCAGGATGGCCAACGCCAGTGTCGCAAGCGTCGCGATGTAGCCGCCAAGTCCCATTCGCCCAGCCTGACGCAGGAGCGTCAGCCGCACGGGAGGGCGGAAGCCGATGGCCGCCTCAAGGTCCGGGCGACCCTCGCCAATCAGCCAGAAGCCGGGATCGCGCCTGTGGTCCTCGTCACCCTTTTCGGCCATCGCAAGGGCGGCATCCGCCACCGCGCCCTCGGCCAGGGGCGCGTGCTGGGCCAGGATCTCAACCTCGGTGCGGTAGCGGTTCCGGGTGGCGAAATCCATCTCGCGGTAGGTCGGGTTCGATTGGAGGCGGGCTTCGACCAGGCTTACCTCTTCGAAGAAGTCGGCCCAGTCCATCTCGGACGCGAGGCGCATCGAGGTGACGATGTTCCGCATCGTGACGTTGGACGCGCCAAGCCGGGTCTGCGTGCTGGCAATCACCTCGTCCAGGGTGGTGCCCTGCCGCTCCAGTCGCTCCTCCAGCCAACCGAGAAGCGGGGTGTGCAAGGGATCAAGGCCGCGCAGTCGCTTGGCAATCTGGCTGGCGACGATGTCCGGCAGCGGCGCTGTCTCGTATGGGGCAACCACGCGCTGCATGACCGAGAAGGAGGTCTGACCAGAGGACGTCGGCGCGGCCAAGGCGGCATCGACGATGGCGTCGGCCTGCTGGCGCAGGGCGTGTCCGTCGACGATCTGGATCGCGAGGCGGCGCATGTTCTCGACCAGCACGATCCGCAGGGTGATCGCGACGGCCCAAAGCTCGCCGATCATCAGCGGCTGGACCTGCTGATAGGCCCGGACATAGCGCGCGAGGACCGGGCCCGATATCAGGCTGTCGGTATGCGCGACATAGGCCCAGGTCAGGCCGAAGACCCTGGGGTAGCCTGCGAATGGCCCCGCGGACAGTTTGGGGAGCTGCCGATAGTAGCCGGGTGGCAGGTCGTCATGGATCTGGCGCAGCTGCTGTTCGACCAGGTGGAAGTTGTCCAGAAGCCATTCCGCCGCGGGCGAAATCACCTGGCCGGATTGAACGGCTTCGGCGCAGGTGCGGTAGGCGGCCAGCAGGATATCGGCGTTCTCCTTGACCCGGCGGCCGAGCGGCTGCACGCGGAGCGGCGCCCCGGTGACGATCGGTTGCGCCTCGGCAAGGCTTTGGGCGTGGTGCTCAAGCCGTTCGGTGCCGAAGAGATCGGCCCGGATCGGAGCGCTGTCATGCCAGACGCCGGGATCCGAACGCATGCCAAGTAGGGACTGCAGGCCCGAAAGGCGGTCCCTCCAATCCCTCACTTGCCAATCTCTCACTTGGCAGAGGTCTTGAGATCAGGGGTCTTGAGGTCAGGATTCTTGGCCGAACCGGACATGCTGTCGGCGATGGCGGCCGAAAGGGCACCGCGGCGCGGCAGGTCCTGCAGGGATGCGCCCGAACGCTCGATCCGGTCGGCAATATAGTCCGCGCGAATGCGGCGGGTCATCGCCGCCCACTTCGTCTCGATCTGCTTCCATTCCATGGTGTCATCCTTTCCGGTCATGGCAGTGCCCAGAACGAAGACGTTCCGGTCCTCGGCTGGCGGGCCAGCCTCTTCCGTCGCGTCTGTCTTCAAGGTGCAAAGGGTGGCTGAAAAAAACTGGGCAAGGCCCTGTCTGGGCCCTGCGCCTTCCGCATGAATTCACTGAGTATCGACCGAAGCCGCCGCCAACGCTGCCCTCGCAGCCGGGCCGGGCCCCGTCACTTTGGGCAGCATAGCACGGACCCCGCCGCCAGCGGTATCGGAATGCGAGGCCTTCAGCGGGGCAGAGGCGAATTCCTGCCGCGCGATCGTTTTCTGCGCGACTGATGCGCCCAGGAGGCCGTCATGGTTGCCGCAGTCATGGCGGGTGCCGCTGAACTTGAAGGCTACGATCGGCGTGGCGACGGCCGACAGGGCGATGGCGTCGGTCAGCTGCAGCTCTCCGCCCTTGCCGGGTGGGGTCCGTTTCAGCGCATCGAAGATCACCGGCTCAAGGATGTACCGTCCGACCGCCGCGATCGAGGACGGAGCCTCGCCAAGGGCGGGTTTCTCGACCATGCCCGAAACCGGAAAGCAGTTGTCGACGGGCAGGCCACCCAGCCGGAAAATGCCGTACTGGGACGCCTCGTCGGGCCGGACCTGCATCGCGGCAACCATGTGGCCACCGGTGTAATGCGATGCCATCTCGGCAAGGCAGTTCGGCCCAAGGATGATGTCATCCGGCAGGAGGACGGCAAAGGGCCCGGGCAGCGTCACCTCGCTGCAGCACAGGACGGCGTGACCCAGACCACGGGGCTGGTCCTGGAAGACGAAGATCATTTCCGGTCCGCCCGTACGGGCGACGGTGTTGGCAAGTTTGCCCGGCAAGTTGGTGACATGGCCGCTCAGGTAGGCCTGGATCGCCACCTTTTCCGTGCTGATCACCACGACGATCCGCTCGGCGCCCATGCCGATGGCTTCCTCGATCGCGAAGTCGAGCACCACGCGGTCATAGACCGGCAGCAGCTCCTTGGCGGTGACCCGGGTCGCGGGAAGGAGACGTGTCCCTTTCCCGGCGGCGGGGATGATCACGGTTCTGATGGGGGCTTTCGGCAAGGCAGTCTCCATTGTCTGGAACGCAGTTCTCCAAAAAGAAGATGCTTTCCCGGTATCAACTCCCGTCGATAGGCATCTGTTCCCTTCATGATGGAAAAAAGCCGCGGACAGTCGCGTTTGGGGAAGCGCAGGCGCTGGTTCCTTGATCCGGTCGACTGCCGGGGGGGTGTCGTGCTTAACATATGCAGCTTCACGTCGAGCATGGACGAGATGCGCCGGACGATTCGAGGCGGGATGCTGCCAGGTGACGGATGGTCCAGGTGTCTTGGACAAGCAACAAGGGAATGGTGATGGGTGTTCTGGCAGGATCGGATGGCGATACGGCTTCGGACATGGATCGGGCCCGCGTTCATGTCTCGACCGTTTCGCCCCTTGTGGCCGGGATCGTCCTAGCGAATGCGCACCGGCAGGCCGAAGATTTCGCGACTGCGCTGCCTGCCATCGTCCTTTGCGCCGACATTGCCGGGTTTTCGATTGCCGGGGCTGCGCTGACCCGATCCGAAGAGCGTGGGGCCGAAGAGCTGCGCAGTATCGTCAGCAGTGTCTTTGACCCGGTTACCGATGCGATACGGGCGGCAGGCGGCCAGATCCTGCAGTTTTCCGGCGATGCCGTGACCGCGGCCTGGCCAAGCGAGACGGATGTCTCGTCGCAGGCTGCTTGCGCCATTGCGGCGGGACTCGCCGTGCAGGACGCCTGTCGGACGTTGGTTGTCGCCGGGACGGCTGGCCTGAAACTGCGGGTCTCTGTCGGCGAAGGGCCGGTCTGGATCGCCCATCTGGCAGAGGGTGCGGCGATCCCGCAGACCGTGATCTGCGGTGAGGTCTTCGGACTGTTCCGCGACCGGACCGGGTTCGCCGAGGGCGTGTTTCTGGACGCGGCACTGTGGAAGAGGGTCGCCCCGGATATTGGCAGCCGCGCATCGGTGGTCTCCGAGGCAGGAGGCGTGCGGGTCGTAGCCCTGACTGGTGCGCGACCTGTCCCCGTCCCGGTGCCGTCTGTCGACCCCGATCAGGCAAGGATCATTGCCGGGTATGTTCCCGGCTATCTGCGGGACCTCTTGCAGGGGACCCTGACCGATTGGCTGGCTGAGTTCCGGTCCTCCTCCATCCTCTTTGCACGGTTCGACGAGTTCGGGTTCTCGGGCCCGGCGGACTTGCCCCGGCTTCAGGTCCTGGCCACGGGCATCGCGGAGGCGATCGAGCAGAACGGCGGGTTGCGGCTGAAGTTCGCGACGGATGAGAAGGGTCTGATCCTGATGGCCGCCTGGGGCCTGCAGTCCCGGTCGTTCGAGGACAATGCGGAACGGGCGCTTGCGGCGGCGGCGCGGGTGCATCAGGCCGCGCGGGATGCCGGGCTGGAGGCCAGCATCGGGGTCACGTCGGGCAAGGTCTTTGCCGGTCTTGTCGGGTCGGACAACCACCGCGAATACACCGTGATCGGGGATGCGGTGAACCGCGCCGCCGCCTTGTCCAGTCAGGCGAAAGGGCAGACGCGGGTGGACGGGCAGACGCGGGACGCCGGGATGAGGCGGTTTCGGTTTGCGGATGCCGGGGTACTGCAGCTCAAGGGCCAGGACGCTGCGGCCCATTACATCGTCACCAGCGAAGGGCTGGCACAGGCGGTTCAGCAAGGTGACATGGTCGGACGTGCGGCGGAGCGCGCCGAGATCGACAGGCTGGTCGCGCATCTGGGGCAGGGCACCGCGCCGGGGATCGTGCACATCGTTGGCGATGCCGGGCTGGGGAAGTCCCGGTTGGCAGGTCATCTGCAGGCCTGTCTGGAGGCGGCCGGCATCCCGGCCTTGCGGATGAACGCCGACAGCCTGCGCCGCACGACGGGGTTCTATCCCTGGCGCCAGCTGGTCGCAGGACTGGCTGGCACTGACCTGCAGGAGGGTGATCTGCGAGCCTTGCTTGGGGATGATCCGGCGGTGTCGGACATGTTGCCGCTGCTCAGCCCGGTTCTGCAAAGCGAGATTGCCGACACTCCAGCAACCGCAATCCTCTTCGGCGGCGGGCGGGCCGAAAAGACCCAGACCGTCATCATCGCGCTTCTGGAGCGTCTGATCCCGGCCACCCCGCAAATGGTGATCGTCGAGGATGCGCATTGGTTCGACTCGGCGTCGTGGCAGTTGCTGGAGCGTTTCGCGCGCGCCTTCCCGCAGGTCAATGTGACTGTCGTCTCGCGCCCGCTGGACCCCGATGCCTTGCCGTTCGAAGCCCGTCGTTTGCTGGACCGGCCCGACCGGTTGGTCCTCCAACTTGCGCCGTTTTCGCGCGACGGATCGGTGGCGTTGGTCAATGCAGCGCTTGGAACCGTTGAGGCCGCCCCAGGCATTGTCGATCTGATCTATTCGCACGCCGAGGGACACCCGCTGTTCACCATCGCCCTGGCGCTTTCGTTGCGTGATCGCGGCCTTGTGCGGGTCGAGGCCAGCTATGCGCATCTGGGTCTGGGTGACCGCAGCCTGTCGCAGATCGCCTTTCCCGATGGCGTGGAGGGCGTGGTGGCCGAACGGATCGCCGGCCTGACCCCGGCCCAACAGTTGACGCTGAAGGTCGCGGCGGTGCTGGGTCGAAGTTTCGATCTGGATCTGCTGGCGCGCCTGCATCCCGGTGGCATCTCGGCCGAAGCTCTGGCCGCCGAGATCGCCGCTGCTGAGGGTGCGGGGCTGGTTGAAACTGTGGATGCAGGCCATGGCGGGCACCGGTTTCACCATGCGATCATCGGCGACACGGCCTACAAGCTGTTGGTCAGCGACCAGCGCCGCATCCTGCATGCCAAGGCGGCTGACCTTCTGAACGGTCGGGACACGGGTAACGGGCATCCGGGAGCCTCGCTGGCCCTGCTGGCGCACCACTATGAACAGGCGCATCTGCACGAGCAGGCGGTCGACTTCCTGTCGCGCGCGGCACAGACGGCGCGGTCGGGTTACAACAATGCCGAAGTCGTGGATTTCCTGACCCGCGCGCTGAAGATCGTCGACGCACAGCCGGGGCTGGCTGATACGGTCACCAAGGGCCATTGGAACCACAAGATCGCCGATGCCCTGAAGGCGCTGGGCCACTATCAGCGCGCCGCTGATTTCCTGTTCGAAAGCGCCCGACTGCTGGACCGCGCTCCGCCACGGTCCACCCGTCAGGCGCTGGTCAGGGCCATCGGCGGTTATGCAGGCTACCGGATGCGCCCGCACCGTGCGCCCCGTCCCGCTGTTGAGCGTGAGCCGATGATCGCGGCGGCCGAAATCAACATGACGCTGTCGGAAATCCACTATGAGCTGAACAAGGTGCCGTTTTCGCTTGCCGAGGTGCTGCGCGGGGTGAACCTTGCGCGCAATGGCGGGGGCGACAGCACGTCGCTGGCGAAGATCTACATGGGAATGGCGCTGATCTCCCGAGCGCTGCCCAAGGCTCTGGACGGCAACGATCTGCAGGCAAAGTCCATTGCGATGGCCGAACGTCTGGGCGACATGACGACGATTTCCTGGGTCTACATGGCATCCGGCGTGTTCGAGATGGGCAAATGCGGCTGGATCACCGGCGAGACGCATTTCCGCCGCTCGATGAACGTGGCGGACCAGTGTGGCGAGAGGAAGAACTGGGAAACCTCGATGTCGTCATTGGGCAACCTCAAGCGGGTCGAGGGGTTGTTCGAAGAGGCCAAGGCCTGCAGCGATGCGACGCTTGCCGCCGCGCGGGACCGCGATATCAGCCATTCGATTGCCTGGTCGCACAATGGCCGGTTGCGCGACCTGATGTGCCTGAACCGGCTGGAGGAAGCGCAGGAAGATTGCCGCATCCTGCATGGCATTCTGAACGACCCGAAGAAGAAGGGCGACACCAACGACAACTCGAACGTGGTCGATGGCTATGCGCGCTGCCTGTTGGGGCTGATGGAGGGTGAGGTTGCGCAAGCCCGGGCCGGTCTGGACGACGCCATCGCCGTGGTGCGCGGGATGAGTCGTCCGCAGGTCTATATGGTGCAGAATGTCAGCTTCCTGTGCGATGCGGTCTGGAACCTGTGGCGGCGCACCGGCGACACATCCCTGCTGGAGCACAGCGCCGTAGTCGCCAAGTACGGCGCGCGGATGGCAAAGCAATACCGGGCGGGCACGCCTTCGGCCGATCTCGCCGCCGGGGATGCGGCCTGGTATCGCGGCAAGCGGGCGGTGGCGGCCAAACACTGGCAGGCATCAGCCGAAGCTGCAGGCGAACGGGGCATGCTTTACAATCAGGCACAGGCGCTGTTCCGCCTGGACGAGGCTTGCGGCTTGCCCACTGACAAGACCGGCCAAAACTGGCAAGATCGGCTGGCAAGGCTTGGCATCGAGAGGCCGCGGATCTGGTCGCTGGAAGCTGCGTAGGGCCTAAAGCTCGGCGTCGCTAAGAAGGCGGGTCGTTGTCAAAAGCCGCTTTGCCAGCACCGACGCAAGGTTCCGGTGGAAATGGGCGGCGGCGATGGGGTTGTCACGCTCCATCTGGGCAAGGGCTGCCGTATCGATACAGATGACTGTGCTGGCGGTTTCGGCCGTCAGCGTGGCGGTGCGGCCCACCCCGGCGTAATAGGCGATCTCGCCGACAATGGCACCGGGAAGAAAGCGGCTGACGATCTGGCTTTCCAGTTTGCGATCCGTCACGGTCGCGCACAACCGGCCCGAGCGCAGAAAAACCAGATGGTCGCTTTGGGAGCCCTGGGCCAGAAGTTCCTCACCCGCGGCAAGGTCGACAGGTTTGCCATATTCCTGCAAAAGCGCGGCAGTCTCGGCCCCGAGGCCGAGGTTCGCGTCTAAGCTGTGGTCGGCTCGGTGCTCTTGCAGCAGGGCTTCCTCGGTTCGCAGCATCACATCGTCAAGCGTGTCGGCAAGCTGGAAATGCTGGCCGCCCCGCCGGTTTCGGCGCCCGAACCGGGCTGCAAGCTCTGGCGACAGCCCGGTCACAATCATCTGGATGCCCAGCTTTCCGCAGCTTCGACCCAGCCGTTCAAAGGCCGACCAGGCCGACATATCCAGACCCACCACCCGTTTCAGGTCCACAATCGCGAACCGATAGGCGGGTCCCGCCCCCAGCTTTGACTGCAGCCGGTCGGCCAACCGGCTGGCAGAGCCGAAAAACAGGAACCCCTCCAGCCGGCTGACGCTGATGCAGGTCCCGATCTCGGCCAAGAGCGCGCGGTCATTAAGCGACCGTTCGACCCGCGCGTGGAAGTTGGCGCCGGTGGTGCTGATCTGTGTCGAGTCGACCCGCGAATAGGCGATGACAAACAGAAGGGCTGCCACCGCGACCCCGAACCCGACGGCCACCATGAAGCCGAAGACCAAGGCGATGACCGGCATCGCAACCACGATGGCCAGTTCGACGCGCGGCATCATCATGCCGTGGTCATAGTAGGCGGTGAGCAGCAGGTCGAAACCGAGGAAGAACACGACCGCCGCGAAAAGCCCGATTGGGAGGTAGGACAGCACGTCCGCCCCGAAGAAGAGCACGATCACCATCGTCGCGGCAAGTCCGAAGCCCGCCGCGGCACCCGCAAGCCCGAACCGTCGCGCCAGAAGCGTCTCGGACAGGATATGGTATCCCCCGAGACCACCCATCAGCCCCGCCGCGATATTGGCCATGCCGACGCCTTTCAGCTCGCGTTCGAAGTCGATCTCGCGCTCGATGGCAAGTTCCAGACCGGATGCGTTCAAGAGCATGCCCAGCATGGAAATGCCGATGATGGTGGCGATCACCGGGGCCTGCGCCAGAAGGGCGGACCACTGCACATTCTGCAGCAGATCGAGGTTGATGCCCCCAAGGAATGATCCACCCTGAAACGGGCCCAGCAGCAGGCCATTTTCGCGCATGCCGGCAAAATCCAGCCCCAGAAGGTTGGCGACGGCATAGAACCCGGCCAGCGTCAGCAGCAGGAGGAGCGGGATGGCAAGACCGTTGCTGGACAGCCGCGAGACGGCAACGAGGACCAGCGAAACCGTCAGCCAGGGCAACCACAGGGGCCACAAGGACAGCAGGTCGGCGAAGTCTCCTCCGGGCACCACCATGCCGAAAGCACCCCGCACGAGCAGCACGCCGGACGCGGCCAGAAAGCCGCTTACCACCGGAAATGGCACAAAACGGACCAGATAGCCCAGCTTCAACACGCCCATCGCATAGGCAGTAAGGCCCGTGGCAATGGAGGTGACCCCGATCAGCGCAACTACAGTAGAGAACGCGGCTTCGGCACTGATCGCGGGCATGGCTGCAATCGCCCCGGCCGACAGCGACAACAGGATCGTGCTGACATCCTGTGGCTGGATCAGCGTGCCGCGGTAGGTCAGCGTCAGCGGGCCAACCACCGCCATGATCGCAGCACCGATCAGCGCAAGCCCGATGCCCTGGCTGAGAAACGGCGTCAGGGGGCCGGTGTAGATCATCGCCGCCAAGGACAGCGCGAATGTCACTGCCATCGCCCCAACGATGGCCGCAGCGAAAAGGGCGCGAAAGAAGTCGGCGAGACCCTGAACCCCGGAAGCGGGGCTATCTTCTGTGCTGTGCAAACCAACTGTCCCTTTTGGCGACAGCAGGCGGCACTTCAGCCAAAAATGCAAGCGAGAGTGAGGTCTGGCGTCGAGGTCCGCGTCAGAGACGGGCAACTGGCAAACCGGCCTGCCGGTCACAATGACTTGGGCTCGGCGGATATGGCGATCCAAACCGGTCGCGCGGGCCATGCACTGGGTCGGCTGTCTGCTTGACACGCGCTGTCGCGCCCCCTATTCACCCCGCCCCTACGAGCCTTGAGGAGCACACACATGGCGCAACGGTCAGTTGGGCTTGGGGTCGACTTCGGCACGTCAAATACCTCGGCCGGATACATGTCCGACGATAGGCCGCGCCTCATTCAGTTCGCGCCGGGCCGGACTACGATCCCGACGACCTTCTTCTTCGACTACGACACGCGCGAGATGCTGATCGGCGACCCAGCCATTCAGGCGCTGCTTGACGGCATAGAAGGGCGCTTCATGCGGGCCCTCAAGCGCGTCCTTGGCACCAGCCTCATGCATGAGCGGCGGCAGATCCTGAACGAGCGGGTGACCTTCGTCGACATCATCGCGCGTTTTCTGGCGCAGGTGAAGGCGCGGGCCGAGGCCGAGGCTGGCGTTATCTTCGACCGCGTCCTTTCCGGGCGGCCCGTGGTGTTCCATGGCGTCGGCGACCCCCGCGAAGCAGCCGCCGAGGCGGATCTGCGCGCCTGCTACCTGGCGGCGGGCTTTCGGGAGGTGGACTTCATGCCCGAGCCGCAGGCCGCCGCCATCGCCAGCGGCGCGCTTGAGCAACCGGGATCCATCGGCCTCATCGTCGATGTCGGCGGCGGCACCTCGGACTTCTCGCTGTTCCGGTCCGGTCGCGAGGGGGTCACCGTCCTTGCCAATCACGGTGTCCGCATCGGTGGAACGGACTTCGACCGTTCTATCAGCATCGACCGGGTGATGCCGCAGTTTGGCAAGGGGACCGAGTTGCGCAAGATCATGGGACCTGGCAGCACACCCACGCCGAATTTCATTTTCAACGAGCTGGCGACCTGGGAAATGATCTCGTTCCTTTACACGCCGCAGAACCGCCGGCTGGCAGCCGAGATGGCGCGCCTGGCGCATCAGCCGGAAAAGCTCTCCCGACTGGCGAAGGTGCTGGACGACGAACTGGGGCACGACGTGAGCTTTGCCGTGGAGCGTGGCAAGATCGCTGCCAACGGCGGGGCGGAGAGGGCTGCCATCCTGCTAGACCAGATCGAGCCCGGCCTGGCCGTTCCCCTGTCGACGGACGATCTGGGCGCAAGCCTCGGTCACTATGCCGACGCGCTGGCAGAAGGCGCGCGCGAGACATTGAGGATCGCGGGCATGGATGTCGCGGGTGTTCAGAAGGTGGTTTACGTCGGCGGCTCCAGCCTGATGTCGATGGTCTCGCAGACCATGAAGGACCAGTTCCCACAGGCTGACCACGCGTTCAGCGAAGTTTTCACGGCTGTTGCAGACGGTCTGGCTATCGCCGCACAGGACAATGACGGGTAAACGCTGACGCAGCCGGATCGAAGTTTCATGGCCACGGTGGCGGGCCACAGAAGTGGCGACAACCCGGCGCGTTGGGCAGGCAACCTGAAAGAGCTGCTGCAGACGTCAAGCAAGGGAGCGCAGGAGAGCAACCATCCGACCTTGCAGCTGGGCGATACTTCGAGTTGGTGCGCAGATATTCAGGGCTTTATCCACTCGTCCTTCAGTTCCACTCTGAACCATTTGGCATCAGGGCCCAGGTCAACCAGGTGCCTTTCTGAGTAGCTCACTCTTCTTTGGTACCTTCGGTTCTCATCATCCGCCGCCGTCCTGAACCTGCGGCCAGGCTGAAAGGTGGTTCGTGCGAACCGGTCCCCATACTCCGGTGCGGGGTCCATCAATTCAGGCCAGACGTGCCTGACCGACCTTCACCCGGCGCAGAGGGATCGAGCTTTCAATCGAGGCCACGCCGGGCAGTTTGGTGAACTTGCCGACCAGAAACCGCTCGAACTCGGCCAGGCCGCTGGTTGCGATGCGCAAGAGGTAGTCGCGGTTGCCGGTCATCAGCCAGCAGTCCACCACTTCGGGAAAGGTCCGGATCGCCGCTTCGAACTGCATCAGGGCTTCGTCAACCTGCTTGTCCAGCTTGACCGAGACGAACACCGAAAAGCCGTAGCCAAGCGCCGCTTCATCAATCCGGGCCGAATAGCCGGCGATAATCCCCGCCTCTTCCATCAGCCGGATCCGGCGCGCGACGGGTGATGGGCTTAGCCCCACCGTTTCACTGATGTCATTGACCGTGGCGCGGCCGTTCTTCTGCAGGAGCCGCAGAATCGAAAGGTTCAGCGGATCGACATTGGCAGTTTGCATTCCATAGCCTCTCAGTCTTGGCGATTGTCGCTAAGATACTCCATTCGGGTGGCACAGAAAGGCAAGAACACGCGCGCGCTTGGCGGTAGTTTCATCCAAGGACAGCAAGGGGCCAATCCGCCATGACGGCAGCAGACGCGCAGCATCTGAAGACGGTCGAGCAGCGCCTGTTGTGGCTGTCGCACTGGATGATCCACCACGCGAACCACGTCCGCCCAAAGGTGGACGGGATCAAGACCGGGGGGCATCAGGCCTCGTCCGCGTCGATGGTGTCGATCATGACGGCGCTGTACTTCTCGGCCCTGCGGCCAGAGGACAGGGTCGCGGTCAAGCCGCATGCGGCCCCGGTGCTGCACGCGATGCACTACCTGATGGGCACCCAGACCCGAGAGCGGTTGGAGAATTTCCGCGGCTTTGGCGGGGCGCAAAGCTATCCCAGCCGCACCAAAGACCGGATCGATGTGGATTTCTCCACCGGCTCGGTCGGGCTGGGGGTGGCGATCACGGCCTTTGCGTCGCTGGTGCAGGATTATGTGCGGGCCAAGCCCTGGGGTGAGGGTGTGCGGCCGGGGCGGATAGTGGCGCTGGTGGGGGACGCCGAACTGGACGAGGGCAACGTCTACGAGGCGCTGCAGGAGGGTTGGAAGAACGGGCTGCGGAACTGCTGGTGGATCATCGACTACAACCGCCAGTCGCTGGACGGGGTGGTGCATGAGGGGCTGTGGAGCCGGGTCGAGCGGATTTTCGAGGCCTCCGGCTGGGATGTGGTCCGGGTCAAGCACGGCCGCCTGCAGCGCGCGGCGTTCCAGGAACCGGGTGGTGAGGCCTTGCGCCAGTGGATCGACGACTGCCCGAACCAGCTTTACGCGGCGCTGACCTTCAGGGGCGGGGCGGTCTGGCGCGAGCGGTTGATGAACGATCTGGGCGATCAGGGGCCAGTCTCGGATCTGCTCGCGCGGCGCAGTGACGCGGAACTGGCCGCGCTAATGGAGAACCTGGGCGGCAATTGCGTGGACACTCTGGCCGAAACCTTTGCCGCCATCGACCATGACCGCCCGGTCTGCTTTCTGGCCTATACGATCAAGGGCTGGGGGACACCCATCGCCGGGCACAAGGACAACCACGGCGGGTTGATGACCAAGGCGCAGATGGCGGAGTGGCAAGCGCATATGGGGGTGCCGGAAGGGCAGGAGTGGGACCGCTTCGCCACGGTCGGAGACAAGGATGCGCTGCGGGCCTTTTTGGACCGGGTGCCGTTCTTTCAGGGCGGCCCGCGCCGTCTGGATGACAGCACCATGGAGGTTCCGGAGATCACCCTGGCGCCTGAGCGTGAAATCTCGACCCAGATGGCCTTTGGCAAGATCCTGGATGATCTGGGCAAGGGCGACAGCGACCTTGCGCGGCGGATCGTGACGACCTCGCCCGATGTCACCGGGACGACCAACCTTGGCCCCTGGGTCAACCGGCGCAAGCTGTTTGCGCGGACGGCGCGGGCCGATACGTTCCGGACGGAAAAGATCGCGTCGACTGCCAAGTGGGAGTTCGCGCCGGACGGCCAGCATATCGAACTGGGCATCGCCGAGATGAACCTGTTCCTGCTTCTGGGGGCGGCGGGTCTGTCGCATGCGCTGTTCGGCAAGCGGCTGATCCCCATCGGCACGGTCTACGACCCATTCGTGGCGCGCGGTCTCGATGCGCTGAACTATGCCTGCTATCAGGGTGCGCGGTTCATCATCGTGGGCACTCCGTCAGGCGTGACATTGGCCCCGGAAGGCGGGGCGCACCAGTCGATCGGCACGCCGCTGATCGGCATGGCGCAGGACGGTCTGGCCGCTTTCGAGCCTGCCTTTGCCGATGAACTTGCGGTCATCCTGCAGTGGGCCTTCGGCTATCTGCAGCGGTCGGGCGACGGCGATCCCGACGAACGCACCTGGCTTCGGGATGAGACCGGCGGCTCGGTCTACTTGCGGCTGAGCACCAACCCGATCGAACAGCCGGGGCGGCGGGTGGATCAGGCCTTTGTCCAGGGCGCGATTGACGGCGGCTACTGGCTGCGCAAGCCCGGGCCGAACTGTGAGGTGGTCATCGCCTATCAGGGCGTCGTGGCACCGGAAGCGATCCGCGCGGCGGGCATGATCGGCGACAGCCGGCGCGACGTGGGAGTGCTGGCGGTGACCTCGGCGGACCGGTTGAACGCCGGGTGGACGGCGGCGCAGCGGGCACGGGCGCGGGGGAGTAGGGATGCCCGGTCGGCGGTAGAGACGCTGCTGCAGGACCTGCCGCCACATTGCCATCTGGTCACGGTGATCGACGGCCATCCGGCCACGCTGGCCTGGTTGGGCGGGGTCTGCGGGCACCGGACCATTCCGCTTGGGGTCGAGCATTTCGGGCAGACCGGCACGATTGTCGAACTTTACCGCCACTTCGGCATCTCGGCCGAAAGCATTGTCGAGAAGGTGTCGGGTTTGACGGCGGGCAGGTCCCCGGCGCGCGCGGCCGAGTGATCCGCACCCGGCCTAGGACTTGGTGTCGTCGGATCGCGCACCGATCCCGTAGTCATTGAGCTTGCGATAGAGCGTGGGCCGGGAAATCCCCAGCGCCTTGGCAGTGCTGCTCAGGTTGCCGCGATGCTGGGCAAGCGCAGTCTCGATCAGCAGCACCTCTGCCATCCGCAGGGAAACCGAACCGGCCTGAAGCCGGTCATGCGTGGCCAGAAGCGATGGATCGACCGGGTCCGGTGCGGGGGCGGTCACGGCACGCGGCAGATCAGCGACCGTGACATGCCGGGACTTGGCCAAAGCGTGCAGGTTGATGATCGCGTTGCGCAGTTCGCGGACGTTGCCCGGCCAGGAATGGGCGAGCAGGGCCGCTTGAACCTCTTCGCTGAAAATCAGTGTCTCGCGCCCGGTTTCCCGCGCCAGTTTGCGATTGTAGTGTTCGGCGATCAGCAGGACATCGTCGCCCCGGTCCTTCAGGGGCGGGATCGTCAGGACTGTGCTGCTAAGCCGGTAATAGAGGTCGCGCCGGAACCGACCAGCCTCGACCTCGGCCTGCAGGTTCCGGTTGGTCAGCGACAACAGCACGAACCACCCCTCGGGATGATCCGGGCCGCTCAGGCGGATCAGCCGTTCCTCAAGATAGCGCAAAAGCAGCGTCTGGTTGTCGGGGTGCAGCTCTCCGATCTCGTCCAGACACAACAGCATTCCGGAGTTGGCTTCTATGGAGCCAAGCAGGCGATCGCGGAACATGTCTTCGGTGACCGCGCCGCAATTGATTGTGGTGAACTCGGTCGCGACCGGTGCTTCGATGCGCGCATTGATCAACCGGGCAAAAAGCTGCTTGCCGACACCGGTCTGACCTTCGATCAGGATAGCCGCATCTGTCAAGTCAATCCGACTGGCCGTGTCCAGAGCACCCAGAATCGCTTCGCTTCGACCGACGATCTTGAAGTTGCTTTTCGGGATGGAGACGCCAGGCAGGTCCGGCACTGCCACATTCGACAGCGAGGGATTCTGAAAGCGTGGCATGCTCCCTGACTGCTGTATGATCAGGGCAGCCCCCTTGGTGTTGCCGTCGATGTTCAGGAGACGGATGTCCTGACATCGCAGCCCCTCCGGCAGGGCCCGCAGGATCGTTTCTTCGGACAGCCCCTCCGGAAGCTCTAGAAACCGAGCCCCAAGACCTAAGTTCTGGCCAAGCTTGGGGACCGTATCGCCGCAGTTGCGGTTGAAGATCAGGCGACCGAAGCGGTCGATGATTGCCAGGCCGTCGTTCGGACCGATAGACCTTGGAAAATGCCCGATGGTCTCTTCCATCAGGCGCATGTTGAGCAGGGATTGCTCTTGCGCGATCGCGACTTCGATGTCGCGGGCCGCCGTCGCTGCGAAGGCGGCGTTGTGCTTCTGAAAAATCGTGGTCAGGCCGCTGAGGTTGATGATGCCGATCACGGTGTGGTCTACCGGATCGCGGATCGGGGCAGCGGCGCAACTCCAGGCTTTCATGCCCTCGCAAAAGTGCTCGTCGCCATGCACATAGACCGGCTCGCCCATGAAGAGCGCCGTCCCGATGCCATTGGTTCCGGCCGCATCCTCACTCCAGACGCCGCCCACCGTCAGGTTGATCTTGCTTGCCTTGGTCAGGGTCGAAGTGTCGCCGACGGTATCGAGGATCACCCCGTTGCGGTCGGTCAGGATAAGCATCGCTTCGGCACCCGACAGCAAGGCTCCGATCTGGTTCAGCGACGCCAACGTCGCGCGGCGCAATTCGGCATTGTCATGCGCCGACTTGTTCATGGGAAGACGGCTTTCCAGAACCGGTGCCGCGAATTGCTCCGGTTTCACGCCGACGGTATTGGATCTTTGCCACGACTGGTAAATGACCGATCGAACTCCGGCCAACGGCAGACTGGGCGTGTTGCGATTGGCCAGAAAGCGGTTCCACGCCTTTGTGGTTTCCCGCGGATCGAAAGTGGCGAAGTCGAACCCGAGATTCGAGCCCGAGCTGCGCGAGTGCTCATTCGAACTCATAATTAAATCCCCTCCCGTGGATTTAATTCGAGCCACTTTCAAAGTGGCACGGGTAGCCTTTCCGGATTTTTATGCTGTGACCGAGCGATAAGGGTCATTCGATCCCAAGCCTGGATTTGAGGTCTCGTGCCAGTTCTTCCTCTGGATAGTCCCGGTTGATCATCCGGCCTGCCAGATCTTCGATCTTGGTCTGCAAGTCTGGTGCCAGCGGGCTTATGAACCCGTTTTCAGCCGAAGCGAGCTGAAAGCGGACCGCCCCGTCGATCCGCTTCAACTGGCCCAGGAAATGGACCTGGACCCCTGAATGGGCGTCTGCGACCACGACGCGACCGTTCGAGCTGATCCGAAGATAAGGCTCGGGCTCGTCGGCCACACGCGGTCCTGCCTGGTCGACGATGATCAGGCCTTCCGGCTGCGGCGGCGGTGCGGCCCGTTTGGCCTTGTCGGCCGAGTACTTGCCGCCACTCAGGGTATCCGCCAGCTTTTCGATGGTGCCCCAGTTGCGCTGAAGATGCTGTCGGGCCTGGACATCCTCCGCGCGCGGGCCGCTTTTCTTGGAAAAGATGTCCAACGCCGTTCCTCCCGATTGGTGTCTTCGGTTCCCTTGGTCGCACTATTTTTGAGCGGTAAGCGAACACGCTATCACAGTGAACGACCTTTGCCCGAATCATTGTTTTCCGCGGTGAAAGTTCCGCCGATCTGTAACATAGCGTTACACTTTGCCCGGTTGCGCCTCGGTCAGTTCTGGCGCGCCGGATTGCCCTGCGGCCCCTTGGCCCCCATCCGACCTTCGCTGATCCAGCGTGCGGCCAGCACGAAGGCGCCGGTGGCGAACTCTCTGCCATGTGCCGCGATCATCTCTTCTCCGACCAGGGCAATGCGCTGAAAGAACGCATCTTTGCTGCGCTCTTCGTCGGTCAACTCGACAGTCTGAGGTATCGGCATGGTGGTTACCCTCCTGTGGGTTTGAACATGGCTTCAGGAAATTCGACAAGCGCTGCAGTGCCATCTGCACCGGCCAGGGCGAGGAAGTTTCCGCATCCGGACCAGGCAATGTCGCGAATCGCCGCACCGGTGTTTTCTCGCAGCAGAATCTCGGTCGGCTGTCCGATTTCGGCCAGGCTGACGAGGCCGTTCGCGTAGCCGACCGCGACAAGGTTGCGCGTGGGGCAGGTGGCGATAGCGTCGATCAGGATGAGGCCGGACTTGCCGCTGATCAGGTTCTGCCACCCCTTCAGGGACCACGCGGCGGGCCGGTAGGCGCCAGAGGCCACGACGGTCTGCCTCGCTAGGTTGAAGCCGACGGAGCGGACCGCAGCGGGAAAACTCCCGAAGTGCTGCATTTCCGTCCCGTCGCCCGCCATCAGACAAAAGCCGTCGGTTTCCAGCAGGACCGCAAGATGCATCCCGTCGTCGCTCCACACGGCTACGGTCGGGGCGGCGGGCAGGGCAATGTCCCGGGCGACTGGGGTCGTTCCCATCGTCCAAAGCCGCAAACCCTCTGCATGGGCCACCGCCAATGTGCCGCCATCGGGGCTCCAGGCCATCGCATGGACTTGGGCGGGATGCGTCAGGGTTTGGTCATCCTCACTGGTGCCGACCTGCACCAACGACCCATTTGCCCAGGCGATCACCTCACCATCCGGCTGCGCTGCGACAGCCTGGATCCGGCCATCTGCCCGCTGCGGCAGGTGAACCGAGATGCCTCCGGGGGTCATGGTGTTGATGCGTCCGCTTTCCTTGGCGAAGACAAAGCTGTTCTGCCCGTACCGCCCGATGGTCGAACTCCGCCCATCGGTATGGTCGGCTTTCCGAAGTGGGCTCACATGGCCCTGGCGGGGGGCAATCGTGACCCGCCCGGTATCCACCGCGCGGCGGGTGCGCTGATTGGGCGAGGATTTGTCACTGGTGCTGGCCAGATGAATGCTGCCGTCGGCACAGCCAAATGCGACGGCGGAGTTGGAGGCGTTGAACAGCACCTCTGTCGCCGGCGAGGGCAATTGCCACTCTCGGGCGATCAGGTCGAAAAGTTGCAGATGCGCGCGTTCGTCCTTCATGGTCATGTCCTTAGGATTGGCAGAGTCGGCTGATGTCGGCATCGATCTTGGCCAGAATGTCTTCCATCCGCCTGATCTCGCCCTCGGTTTCTGCAAGCTCTGCCTTCGCGACGCGGTCTTGGCCTTGCAGGACGTCAAGAGCCCGCAGCCTGCGGTCATCTTCGGGCTGTTCCCCCAGATCGCGTTCCGCAACCATCAGCTCGATCTCCTTGCCGGCCACCCGCTGACGACGGCTGAGCAGCTTGGACGTCTCCTGGCTTAGCAGGATGACCAAGGCGACCCGCATCCGCTGCAGTTCGGCCATCTGGATCGAGAATTCGTTCGCGTCGTTCATGGTTGCTTTGATGACTTTCCCACGGGGCAGCCCGTCACCATGCACTCTAGGGATCGGGCGGATTATTTTGCATCGAAACTGGAAGTGTAATGTTCCGTTACGATCGTGTCACAAAGCGTTACACTCAAATTTCCATTAGGCTTCACCGAACGCAGCACCCTAGGCTTATCGTACATATAAGAAGCTGCCGACCTTGGTCATGCAGCTCAAGAACGAAGGAAGGGAGGCCTTGCGTTGCGAATGAAATTCACAATTTGTGAAAATGATCCAACGTGTTGGATAGCCTTGGCTTCAATTGAAGCTGCGGTTCCCCGGACCTTTGCCGACGACAATGCCCACGCCATTCCCAACAAAAAAGGTGAGCAACAATGTCGACACTGACGCTGAACAAGATTACGTCGCAGAAGGGCATTTCTGTTGCCGACGCGACCAAGAAGATCTCGGACCTTGGGTGGAATCCTTCCTACGTGCAGGAAGCGATGACCTACCCGTCCGACTACAAGATCACCAAGGCCCCGCGCGATCCGATGAAGCAGGTGCTGCGGTCCTATTTCTCGATGCAAGAGGAAAAGGACAACCGGGTCTACGGTGCGCTGGACGCTGCCCTGCGCGGCGACATGTTCCGCAACGTCGAACCCCGCTGGGTCGAATGGATGAAGCTGTTCCTGGCGATCATCCCGTTCCCGGAAATCTCGGCGGCCCGCTCGATGGCCATGGTCAGCCGCCTGGCACCGGGCGAAGACC